>Ga0116188_1000062_pt1 | contig 118106 bp, 94 predicted proteins | sample AD_JPNTR2_MetaG_FD_89807 | JGI IMG/M metagenome (GOLD analysis project Ga0116188, IMG submission 89807) | Active sludge microbial communities of municipal wastewater-treating anaerobic digesters from Japan - AD_JPNTR2_MetaG | ecosystem: Engineered > Bioreactor > Anaerobic > Digestate | place...
CATTAATTTGATCACCTTCAAACAACCATTTTTGGGGTTTGTACGCTTTGTAATATGTACGCAGCATTTCTATGGTTTTATCGGAAATAGGAACCTGGCGGTCTTTGTATCCTTTCGAATTTCGAATAATAAGCATATGGCGTTTAGAGTCCACATCACCTATTTTCAGGTTCAATAATTCGCTACGGCGAAGTCCGCAGGCATATATCAAACTGAGCATGGTGCGATGTTTAATATTTGTTGGAGTTTCGAGAATAGCTTTAATCTCTTCTTTGCTAAGCACATTGGGCAACTTATGCTCCCTTCTGGGACGTTCCAGCGTCCCCACATTGAGCCTGCTGTGCAATACCTGCCCGTAAAAAAGCTTCAGGGCATTGATGACCTGGTTCTGGAACGAAAAACTGAGCCTGTTGGGCAATATGTGTCGGTTCACATAGTCCACCACATCGTCGCCCACCACCGCCTCCGGAGGCTTGTCGCCAAGCCAGCGCAAAAAGCTCTGCAATGCTCCGGTATAGGTCTTGATGGTAGAAGCACTGTAGCGCTTGTGCCGCAGCCAGCGCTCAAAGTTTTGCAGATGTACAGCAGAACCGGCAGTCAGTTCGGGCAGGGGTGCTTTCAGGGCATCGGAAGGTGCAGTATCCCTCCTTTTTGCATTACGTAAGGCGGAATAGTCAAGCCATGCCAGTCCGCGAAAGGCTTCGAAAACCCTATTAAGCCGGAAGTTTGCTGCCTCGATGTACCAGAACTTTTTGCTCTGGCTCCATGCCACTCCGGACAAGGTCTTCATACGCTCAATAAGTTGCGCGTCCTTGTCGAACACCAGACTCACCACCTCCATACCCCGATGCTGCGCAGGGCTCAGGATGACCGTTTTCCTCTTTTTTTTATCAGTTGAGCTTGATGCGGACATAGCACTTACTTTTTTTAGTTTCCAGGCTGTACCTTTTAGCCAAAGGTTTAAGCCTCCATTGGGCACGCTTTCGCCTCCTCAGTCCCCGACTTTTTTTACAACCTTTGGATTGCGATTAGGATGGCTAACGTATAGGCAAATATAGTGAAAATTTTAAATTGTGCTAAATGTGAGCTTAATGGACCTTTTTCAGGCTGACATAGTGTTTAACTCCAACAAATATCGAACTTTGAAGGATTTGAAAGCCATGAATAAAAAATTTGCTTTTACTGCGATTCGGAAAGGACAAAGAAAAATGGATTAAGGAATGGAATCCAAATCTATAAATGCAACGCCAGTTTTTAGCAGGGCATCGGATAGACAACCATGCTTTTTGGATAGAATGCACCGAAGGCAAACAAACTTACAGCCAACTGGCATTGAAATACGGTGTTTCAATAGGAACCATTTAGCGCCGGCTCGATAAAGTATTTGTAGCCCAACAGTTTTACAAGCCAAAAGAATGTGTTGTTTTAATGGATACCACCTACTTTGGACGTGGTTTTGGTGTCGTGATGTTAAAAGATATAGAGGGTCATCACCTGTACCGGAAGTTTGTAAAGAACGAGACCATCAGTGAGTATGTTGCGGGCGTAAGGCACCTCGAAATCCAAGGCATAAAGATAAAGGGCATTGTAGGTGATGGAAAAAAAGTTTTATTCAGGGCATTGCAAGACTATTCTGTTCCAATGTGACGGTACCACCAAGAGGCCATTGTAATGCGGTATATTACGATAAAACTAAAAGTTCAGGCATCGAAAGAAATAAAAGAAATCGTTCATTTACTGCCCCACACGGATAAGTAAAGCTTTTGGGGTGCACTTGACGGGTGGTATTCAAAATGGAAAGACTATATGAACGCAAGGGCCATTAACCCTGAAACCGGCAAAAGCAGGTATGCACACAAAAGGCTGAGGAGCGCCTAGAAAAGCTTAGAGCGCAATAAGCAATACCTGTTTACCTGGTACGACAACCTGGAACTGGGGTTGCCCAACACGAACAATCAACTTAAAGGAACTTTTACCGCCCTGAAAAACAGGCTGCGTAACCATAACGGGTTAAACCGCAAACGAAAAGAAAAGTTTATATATGGGTTTTTGAAGGCATCTGCTCGTGGAATAGTCAATAAATAAAGGCTGACGAGCGCCAGCCTTTATGACCATTCCGGTCGGTCAGAGTATTCCTGACAGGTTGCTCCTCAGCAGAGCCTGTTTCTGCTTACCTGACATACAAAATTATTAATACTATTAGTTTCTTTTGGAAAGCATTAAAAATAAAAAGCCTGAAAAATGTCTATTAGGAAAAAGTATCTAATAAATAGCCTTAATTTTGTCTATTATGCTTCTTTTGATTTTAGTAAGCCCGGGCAAATAAAACTCGTTGTCTTGAAGGTTTCCCGGTTAGAATACACTTGCCCTCTTCCATGGGATTATCAAATGGGATACAGCGAATAGTGGCCTTTAGTTTGTCTTTAATGGCTGCTTCTGTTTCTGCTGTTTCATCCCAGTGTGCAAGCACAAATCCCCCCTTGTTTTCGATGATATCACAAAACTCGTCCCAGGTATCAGCTTTAAAGGTGTTTCTATTTCTGAAATCTTCTGCTTTGGCATATAGATTTTTCTGGATATCGTCTAAAAGGTCAACTACGAAGTGCTCAATACCTTCCATTGGTTTTACTTCTTTGGTAAGAGTATCACGACGAGCCACCTCAACAGTTCCATTTTCTAAATCGCGCGCTCCGATTGCCAGGCGTACGGGAACACCTTTCATTTCGTATTCTGCAAACTTCCATCCCGGTTTGTGGGTGTCGCGGTCATCAACCTTAACTGTAAGATTCAATCCTCTTAAACGCCGGGCTATTTCGTGCGACTTCTCACAGGTAGCAGCATATTGTTCATCGTTTTTATAAATCGGAACAATTACCACCTGTATTGGGGCTAATTTGGGAGGCAACACCAAACCGTTGTCATCGGAATGGGTCATGATTAACGCACCCATCAAGCGAGTTGAAACACCCCAGGAAGTTGCCCAAACGTAGTCGAGTTTTCCTGTTTTATCGGTAAACATTACATCGAATGCCTTAGCAAAGTTCTGCCCGAGGAAATGTGAGGTCCCGGCTTGCAAAGCTTTTCCGTCTTGCATTAAAGCTTCAATACATAATGTTTCCTCAGCGCCGGCAAAACGCTCACTTTCAGTCTTATATCCTTGAATAACAGGCATTGCCATCCATTCACGAGCAAATCGAGCATATACATCAATCATTTGTCGTGTTTCCTCCATGGCCTCTTCGCGGGTGGCATGAGCCGTGTGACCTTCCTGCCAGAGAAATTCGGCGGTTCGCAAAAATAGCCGAGTCCGCATTTCCCAACGAACAACATTCGCCCATTGATTAATCAAAATAGGTAGATCGCGATAGGATTGAATCCAATTTTTGTATGTATTCCAAATGATAGTTTCAGAAGTTGGTCGTACGATTAACTCCTCTTCAAGTTTAGCTTCCGGATCAACCACTACTCCTTTCCCATCGGGTGAATTCTTTAATCGATAATGCGTTACAACGGCACACTCTTTTGCAAAACCTTCAACGTGCGCTGCTTCCTTACTTAAAAACGATTTGGGAATAAATAATGGAAAATAAGCATTTTCGTGTCCCGTCTCTTTGAACAAACGATCCAACTGTTGTTGTATCTTTTCCCAAATTGAATAGCCGTAAGGTTTAATTACCATACACCCTCTTACTGCTGAATTTTCAGCAAGTCCCGCTTTTAGCACAAGGTCGTTATACCATTGTGAATAATTCTCGGAACGCGATGTTATCTCTTTTGCCATAAATCGTTATATTTTTTCTGAATTAAAGCGCAAAGAAACAAACATTTCCTGAATTAGCGAAACATTTTTGCATGCTTTATGTATAACGTAATGGCATGCATGATTAAAAATCAAGAGATAAAACATAACTTTGACAAAATTTTAACGTTTTTTTAATAAAAAATTACGAATGATTTACGTATAAATAAAAAAGTTGACTCGATATGAAACGGCATCTATTTTTCTCAGTTATTTTGATAATTTTGAGCGCAGGATGTGCCCAGATATTTTATCAAGGATATCCCGATGAATTATATCAAACATCATCGCGCGGATCGTCTAAAGCAAACACTCCGGACAATAGATATATTTACTCCGGCTCAAACGAGACCAACGTTCAAACCGTTGATAATTCAGATATTAGCAATTCTACACCCTCGGGATTCCGCAATCAAGAAACCCGAAACTACCTTTCCATTGCCATTGGAACCCCGGTAATGTATTCGGTTTTTGCATCGCCGTTTTATTATGATTGGTGGTATTTTCCCTATTACGGTTCTTTTTGGTATATGAATAATCCGTGGTATTGGGATCCATTCTGGGATCCGTACTGGGAACCTATCTATTTTCATCAATACTACGCATGGTATTATCCAAGGTGGTACCATTACTATTGGTGGTACAACGATTTTTGGTGGTATCGTCCGGTCAACTATCCGGTAAGAGAACATTTATCTCATCGCCCCGAAATGGGCAATTATCGCCAAAGTTTGAGATTTTCGATTAACGCATCGCAGTCAATGGGCTCCAAAATATCCGGAAGTAATTCACCATCATGGGAAAGTCCTAGACCTCGAATATCGAACAATACAACACCCGGCCGTCAATCTCTTACAAATTCCAATAGCGGAAGCGGCTCTATTGCAACCGGAACTGGAACCACTAAACCGGAAGTTAATACCAATCCCGAGAGACATGGTTCGCTATCAACTTCTCGCCCCATGATGCCTGAATCTTACTCCGATAAACCATCAGGTCGCGTTACCCATACTCGCGATTTGCAAACCGGCTCCGGAAGTATCACCAAACCTATTCACACCAACAATCGGATTGACTTACCTTCAGAATCGGGCAATGGTAATATTCGTAACAACCGAGTTAATCCAAATCAAAACCACGATTTAAAACCATCGGGTCAGGGAGGCATAAGCCCAAACGCAACAGGAAACCCTAACCCCAATAGAGGCACCGGCTCTGGAACCATAAGTCGGCCATCGGATAACCGAGAAAAAAGAAACACCGACCGAACTATCACAACCCAACCTTACCATCAACCTTCGAACCAAAAAGAACCGTCACGCTACGAATCACCTAGCGGTACAAGCTCACCTATTAACCATTCAACACAACCCAACCGAGGTTCCATGCGAACTAACGGAGGAATAAAGGAAAAACATTAAGAGCGTCACCATAAAATTTGATTCATATTGAAATTTACCTTATATACAACCCATAGCTTAGAAATTTAGAACTCGTTGATTCTGGAACTTAAAAAAACTTAAACTATGAAGCGATACACCCTTGTAACAACCTTAGTTTTAATAATTGCCAACACCTTTGGACAATCTGCTTACGATGCGCTAAATTTCTCCACAACCTTTCATAGTGGAAGCTCTCGATCGCTTGGAATGGGTGGAGCATTCACAGCTTTAGGCAGCGACCCAACAAGCGCATCGCTAAATCCGGCAGGACTTGGACTCTACCAATCGTCGGATGTTCAAACCACCTTTGCCTTCGATATGGGAAATACTGAAACGAATTATTTAGGCAATAAAACATCTGAACAACACTACAATTTGCTTACCCAAGGCTTCGGATTCGTATTCAGCATCCCCAATCCTCAAAACTATGAAAGTGGTACCGGAAGGATAAGCAATGTTTTTGCCGTTAATTACAATCGTGTAAATTCACTTGATTTAGACTTGGTAGCCAAAGGTACCCTTAGTCAGATTGATCAAGAATGGGAAAACTACAGCCGTGGAAATATCTCTCATTTTGACTTTTCATTTGCTGTAAACGAATCGAACCGTCTTTTTTACGGCCTTACCTTCAGTCTTTCATCCATAGACCAAACCGAAGATCTAACTTTGACCGAGAGTGACCCGCAAGATGTTGTGCCTAATGTCGTCAGAAACATACAAAACGACTATTTTGATCGACGTGGGCTTGGTTTTGGAATAAAAACCGGAATTTTGTATGCAGTGACCAATCAATTCCGCATCGGGGCAGCTTTTCATACACCTACCATCGTTTCTATCAATGAAAAATATGATTACAAAACCCGAACATCATACCCAAACGGGATAGATTCACTCACAGTGGAATATTATGAAACCGATTTTAATGTATTGACCCCAATGCGATTTGCTCTAGGAATCAGCAATGTTTTTGCCAATCGAGTTCTTCTCTCACTTGATTATGAACTAAGTCCCTATAACACAATAAGGTTAGACGGGAACTATTACAGCTATTCTGATGAAAATCGAGAAATAAAAAACAATTTCGTAGTGCGTCACGGTGTTCGTTTGGGTAGTGAGTTAAATTTAGGGGGTATCCTCCTAAGGGCCGGAGGTTTTTACTATTCTTCACCGGTCAAAACTAGCATCAATGATCTTTCAAAACTTGGTTTGACGGTAGGAGCCGGAATTCGTATCGGCAATTTCTACACCGATTTAGCGTACAGTCATGTACAAAATTCGGGAAAATACTCCATTTACAATGAATTGGCAATGCGATTCTCCTACGATCAAACCGTTAGCAATGTATTTGCAACGTTTGGCTTGAGGTTTTAGCAATACTGAACAGCGATAAAAAATAAATAAGAAAAAGGGTGGATTTGTCCACCCTTTCTTATTTTAAAAACTAAACTTATATTTAGAAAAATCTCCTTTGGCGGAGAGAGAGGGATTCGAACCCCCGGAGCCCGCAAAGGCTCAACGGTTTTCAAGACCGCCGCAATCGACCACTCTGCCATCTCTCCGCTGCAAAAGTAGATCTTTTTTTTTTACTGACAAAATTTTTTCACTTAACTTTTTTGTAAACGATTGATATTTCCTAGATTTTCAAACTGTTATACCTAAAAAAAAGTTACCAATGCTTCTTTTCATTAACATAATTTGTAAAATCTAGATCAGCCGGCTTGAATTTTCAAATCAGATTCTTTGTACCTTTGTGATGATATGATAACACTCTTTTGGCACCCGACGTTTGTTCTACCCTTACCGGAAGGTCATCAGTTTCCAATGATAAAATATAGGTTGGTAAAAGAACGTCTTTTACAATCGGGTTTGGTTAAGCCTGAAAATTTTAGACTTCCGCCAATGGTCAGCAATAATATTTTGTCTCTAACCCATTCGGCTGACTATATCGAAAAATTAGAAACAGGAACACTTAGTCCTGCAGAAATACGAAAAATCGGCTTTCCGTACTCCAAAGCGATGGTTGACCGTGAAAAATATATCTGCGGGGCAATGATTGAAGCATCGTTGGAAGCCTTAAGATCGGGCGTAAGTTTTAATATGGCGGGAGGAACCCATCACGCGTTTAAAGAATATGGCAGCGCTTTTTGCATTTTTAACGACATGGCTGTAGCTGCCAACTATCTACTACACGAAAATATCGTTAGGAGAATTTTGATTGTCGATTTAGATGCTCACCAAGGTAATGGAACATCTGCTATTTTCGCACAATATGATACGGTTTTTGTTTTTAACGTTTTTTCAAAACAGGCCTTCCCATACAAAAAGGAACGCTCCCATTTCGATTTGGTCATGGATGAAAATACCAACGATTTTTCATATCTTGAAAAAGTTGAACTTCCGTTAACCTCAATCATCAACAAATTTGAACCCGACCTTGTAATGTTTCAATCGGGGGTTGATTTGCTTTACAACGATAAACTCGGACGAATGAAACTAACCGAAGAGGGAATACGACAGCGCGATCGTCTTGTTTTTGAGCTTTGTCGGAAGAATTCCATTCCGGTATCGGTGTGTATGGGGGGCGGATATTCGCCTGAAATTGAAAAAATTGTCACTTGCCATTTCAATACTATAAAAGAAGCAATATCTACCATAAAATGCGAAACCGTTTCAGATGACCACGGTATTTAACCACAATCGTTCTAAAACGGCCGCACAATAGAAACTATGAAACGTTTACTTTACGTCTTTCAGATAAGCCATCAATTTCTGTCGGGCAATAAAAATTCGACTTTTCACTGAACCAATCGGAATATTCAATTCCTCGGCAATTTCCTTATATTTATAACCTTCCGTGTGTCGGACAAACGGAATTCGATACTCATCCTCAAGCAAGGATATTGCTTTACGAATTTCCAATACGGTATAGCTCGAGTCAGGGCTCATAATGCCTGAGTCCTGAGGTTTCGATAAATAATACAAGTCTTTGGTTTGATCAATTATCGTATTTGCACGAACTTTTCTACGATAGTTGTTAATAAAAGTATTCTTCATGATTGTAAAAGCCCACGATTTCAGATTAGTTTCGCTCTGAAATTTATCGTTGTTGCTTAGCGCTTTACATAATGTTTCCTGAACCAAATCGTGTGCATCTTCGCGATTCATGGTTAGTTTATAAGCGAACCTCATCAAATTAGGCTCAAGCTCAATCAGTTGTTTTGAAAATTCCATTGTTGCCATAACCGTTATTTTTGTTCAACAAATATATTATATAATTAAACAATTTTCCAAATTTTTTATCAATTTTTTTAATCTAAAATTCGTTTTATTTTCTTTATATATTGATATTCAAGTATTTAAAAATATTAAGAAATATATTTTATGATATTTTTATCCTTATATATAATTTTATTTTTCATCGCGGTAGCACTTTAGACAAAAACGATTTTGCAAGAATTATTACTTTTGCAATAAAAAACCGCTATGTCACAGAAAACATTCCATGAGCAGATTTTGGAAGGCATCCCGGCAGAACTTCCCAATCCCAAGCCATATGATCCTGCCGTGAATCATGCACCCAAAAGAAAAGACATTCTAAGCAAGGAAGAAAAGAAACTTGCGATCAAAAATGCGCTGCGTTACTTCGATCAGAAATTTCATGAAACATTAGCTAAAGAATTCGCGGAAGAACTCGAAAAATATGGGCGAATCTATATGTATCGATTCAAGCCCGATTACCCAATGTATGCTCGCCCGATTGATGAATATCCCGGCAAAAGTCTTCAAGCCAGAGCAATAATGCTAATGATTCAAAATAACTTAGATCCGGCCGTTGCACAACATCCCGATGAACTTATCACCTACGGTGGGAATGGGGCTGTATTTCAAAACTGGGCGCAATATCGCCTTACAATGAAATACTTAGCCGAGATAACAGATGAACAAACGTTAGTAATGTACTCGGGTCATCCTATGGGCTTATTCCCCTCGCATAAAGACGCTCCAAGAGTTGTTGTAACCAATGGAATGATGATTCCAAACTATTCCAAACCGGATGATTGGGAACGCTTCAATGCACTTGGAGTGACACAATACGGACAGATGACCGCAGGATCGTACATGTACATTGGACCCCAGGGAATTGTTCACGGAACCACAATTACCATTTTAAATGCCGGCCGAAAAATCTCAAAAAATGAACCTCTGGCCGGGAAACTATTCGTTTCAAGCGGCTTGGGAGGAATGAGCGGCGCCCAACCCAAAGCAGGCAACATTGCCGGCGTAATCTCAGTGGTGGCAGAAGTGAACCCCAAGGCTGTAAAAACCCGTCATTCGCAAGGCTGGGTTGATGAAGTTTTCGATAATTTAGACGAATTGGTAAAACGCGTAAAAAAAGCAAAACAGACTAAAGAAACTGTTTCTATAGCTTATTTGGGTAATGTTGTGGATGTTTGGGAACGATTTCTTAAAGAAGATATTTATATTGATTTGGGCAGCGATCAAACCTCACTACACAATCCTTTTGCCGGCGGATATTATCCGGTGGGACTTACATTTGAAGAGTCGAACCGGATGATGGCTGAAGACCCTGAAACGTTCAAAGAAAAAGTCTATGAGTCGTTACGCCGGCATGCAGCCGCAATCAATAAACATGCTGCGCGCGGCACCTATTGGTTTGATTACGGGAACGCCTTTTTGCTCATGGCCAGCCGAGCCGGAGCAGACGTCATGGCAGCCGATGGAATCAATTTCCGCTATCCATCGTATGTGCAAGATATCATGGGGCCAATGTGCTTCGACTACGGTTTCGGTCCCTTTCGTTGGGTATGTTGCAGCGGTAAACCTGAGGATCTGGATCTAACCGATCAGATCGCAACCGAAGTTCTCGAAGACCTTCGCAAAAATTCTCCGGTAGAAATATCGCAGCAAATGGCCGATAACATTCATTGGATAAAAAATGCCAAAGCCAATAAGCTTGTTGTGGGAAGTCAGGCCCGTATTCTTTATGCCGACTGTGAAGGGCGCATTCGTATTGCCGAAGCATTCAACAAAGCCATAAAAGCCGGGAAAATAGGTCCGGTAGTTCTGGGACGCGATCATCACGACGTTTCCGGTACGGATTCACCCTATCGAGAAACATCCAATATTTACGACGGCTCAAAATTTACTGCCGATATGGCTGTCCAAAACGTAATTGGCGACTCCTTCCGCGGAGCAACATGGGTATCGTTACACAATGGAGGAGGCGTTGGTTGGGGCGAAGTGATCAACGGAGGTTTCGGGATGCTCCTCGATGGTAGCAATGATTCCGATCGCCGTTTGAAAAATATGCTTTTCTGGGATGTAAACAACGGAATTGCCCGTAGAAGCTGGGCTCGAAATCAGGAAGCAATTTTCGCCATCAAACGTGCTATGGAAATAGAGCCACGTTTAAAAGTAACGTTACCCAACATGGTTGATGAAGCGATATTAAATTCAATATTTTAAAAACAAAAAGGGAGATTCTTCTCCCTTTTTTTTATCCTTGAAGCACATCGTATGCGTATCGAAGAATTAAAATCGAAATAACCAAAAGAAAAAAGAGGCGAATAAATTGATTCCCCCTTCGAATGGCCGTTTTTGATCCAAAATAGTTACCTAAAACATTCGAAACTGACATAACAATGGCAAAAGACAAAATAAAGTTGCCATGCCAAATAAAAACACTCAAAGCTGCTAAATTAGCAACAGAGTTGATAAACTTGGCGTAGGCTGAAGCCAAAATAAATTCGTATCCTAAAATTACAACAAAACCGATCATAAGAAAACTACCCGTCCCCGGACCAAAAAATCCGTCATAAAATCCTATCACAATTCCGAGAATAATACCCCAAAAATATTTTTCCTTATTCGATAAGTTTTTAGTTTGTTTTTGCCCTAAATCTTTTTTAACAAACGTGTAAATGGCAATTATAATTAAAACCACCAAAATAAGAGGCTTAAGAAGCGATTTGTCGATAAGATGAAGAGTTTGCGCTCCCCAGAATGAAGCTATTGCTGTGAAAGCCGACATTACAAATAAAAAACCATATTGAAAACGAATCTTTTTAGCATATTGCCATGCGGCCATTGAGGTTCCCGATAAACCGGCAATTTTATTGGTCCCAAACAGTACGGGAATTTCAGCATTGGGAACTGTGATAAGCAACGCCGGAAGTTGAATCAACCCACCTCCACCCGCTACTGAATCGATAAATCCTGCCACAAAGGAAAATATTGCCATGAAAAACAAAGAAAGAGCCGGATAGTCTAATTCTAATATCATAGGTGCTCGGATTCAAGTATTCTTAAGGTGAGCAAAAGTAAAGGTTCAGCAGTAAAAATCGATACACTCAACTTATTTTTTTTTGGAAAATGACAGCCATGTGGTTACTTTTGCGAAAATGGCTAAAGAGATGAACCTTGGAAAATCTGTTGCATTATTGTTATCCGGATTAATGCTAATGTTCCTGATTGCTCCTATTATTGGATTGTTTGCATCTGTTAATTTTCCGACACTACATGAAACGATAAAAGATAATCAAGTTGCCGACAGCATTGGATTAACCTTGAGCACTGCGGCAATTACAACGCTTATATTTAGCATTTTAGCCATACCCACTGCTTATTTTCTGGCACGCAAGAAATTCATCGGGAAGAATTTTTTGTTAGGCATGATAAACATTCCCATCGTAATTCCGCACTCAGCCGCAGGCATAGCATTACTTGGAATCATATCGAGGCAAACGATGGTAGGACAATTCGCTCAAAAAATTGGGATCCCCTTGTTGGATTCGCCGATTGCTATAGGTTTAGCTATGTCCTTTGTTAGCGTTCCTTATTTGATTAATACAGCAAGAGAAGGTTTTGCCGGCATTCCCGTCAGATACGAACAACAGGCAAAATTGATGGGAGCTTCATCTACTGATGTTTTTTTTCGAATCTCATTGCCTCTAAATTGGCGCTACATTCTCAACGGTATCATTCAAATGTTTGCGCGTGGAATGAGCGAGTTCGGAGCGGTAGTTATTGTATCCTATCACCCCACCACCACACCAGTATTAATTTACGAACGTTTTACAAGTTACGGCTTAACCTACGCCCAACCTATAGCTGTGATATTTATTACTATTTGCTTGATTGTTTTTGTTTTATTGCGAAAAATCGCCCAAAATTCTTATGCTAACAGTTAAGAACCTTTCGAAGAAACTTGATAACTTTTGCATTGATAATGCTAACCTAACAGTCCCACCTGGTTCCTATGCCATGATTTTAGGACAATCAGGGTCGGGTAAAACAACACTTCTTAATCTTTTATGCGGAATAATTAAACCCGATTTTGGAGAAATAACTTGGAACGGAGCTTCTCTTTTTCAAAGATCGGCTGAAAAACCTGTTATCAGTGTTATTTTTCAAAACAACAATTTGTTTCCACATCTTTCAGTAAAGCAAAACATTGAATTCCCGCTACATTTCCAAAAACTTTCGAAAAAAGAGAGAGCAAACCGATTAGAGAAAGCAATCAATGCCACTCAAACCGGCAATTTATTAAAAAAATATCCCAACGCTCTTAGTGGAGGCGAAACACAACGTGTTGCACTGGCGAGAGTCATTGCCTCCGATACCGAAATTGTGTTTCTTGACGAACCTTTATCGTCGATTGATGTTGAAAGCAAAGAAAACTTAATTGAGTTACTCCGTAAAATTCACGAAACAGGCAAAACTATTATCCATATTACTCATAACGTAGAAGAAACCTTTCGACTTGCCAACTATTTGATAATTATGAATTCGGGAGCTATTATTCAACAAGGAATTATGGATGATGTGGTGAATCATCCCAAAAACAACTTTGTTGCACAAATGTTTGGATACTTCAATTTTTTCGAATCGTGTGATAAATTTGGTCAAGAAACTATCGATGTTTTTAAAATTGATATTAGTTCATCGCCGTTCATAATTCATCCATCGAAGATAGACATTACAACCGATTACCAACATAATTCGATAAAAACTTCCGTAAAAGATATTTCCCGTACACTTAACGGATATTATATTAAAGTATCTACCAATCCGGAATTAACCGTTTTTATTGATTTTGGACATTCCTTCCTGAAAAAATCACCTTGTCCAGGGATGGTTTGCTATATAAGACCAAAGCACTAAAATTTATAGGAAATTCCGATTCCGGTAATACTCTTCCACTGAATTTTTGGACCGGCAAGATTTCCTGAAGCATCTTTAATTCTCACATCGTCGTCGTAGATTAAAGCAGTAACCCAACTGATTGAAAGGAGTTTGTTAAATTTATACATAACTTGTGTTTCCATAGAAACATCAATATTCTGAGGAGTATTCAAATAATTAGAAAACAAATCACATTTTAAAGAAATTCCAAAATTTTTCAACCAATCGGCTTCAAATTTATTTTTTTGATACAACAATCGAATGTAACCACCAACCTCTTTTTTCCACAACTCTCCATCAACAACTTTCACATAATTTCCATCAATAGAATCGTACCGGGCAGGTTTAACACCAAAAGCTCCGGCATCGGCCAGGCGTTGATTTCTGACGTAAGTAATTTTTGAAGTAAAAGGAGCTGCCAAAATACTTAAATTATCATTGGGTTTGTAGTCCATTCCAAGGGCGTTTACAAAGAATGCAGGTGATAAAAAATCGGATATACTGACCGAATCGTTTGGATATTTATATCCGGGAGAAAATTGAGTTTTGAAATTAAAAACAATGGTGTAGTAGAATCCTTTATAAGCTTTGTGTCCAAATTTGGTCAAAAAATCAATCTTATCGTCAGTTTTTTGAAAACTCTTGAAATTCGACTTTTTAATTAAGCCATATCCTAAATCTAAAGAATTAAACCATGAGTTGTTGATTGACCGAAATCGTGCTGTAATGGAAAATATACCGTTGATAGCAAACGACTCTTCGCCCCCGGCTGCCCAATTCGACAATTTCGTATTGTTCATACTGAGCGACGATAAACTGCTCCACTTCCAGCCTAAAGCCGTATCTACACTGGGTTTTTGAATTATCTCCAAATTCTCCGGTTTTTGTCCGTATGAGTTTTGGGCTAAATTTCCCATCATCAGCAGAAATAAGGATATCAGAAGCATTAGATTGTGTATCGCAGTTTTCATCGGTAAATTACAAGTTTTAAATCGAAGGATACGAATTTATAAAAAACCGTTACCTTTGCATGATATAAATATCACTATTTTCTGAACAAACACAAAAAATTTATCCAATGAAAAAATTCTTTTCGATTTTCACAATGGCAGTAACAGTGCTTGTTGTCACAAATTGCAAAAAAGCAAAATTTAACCAAGACCCGGATCTTATCATTGACGCCCAAACCAATGAAGCTTCGTTGAAATCTTCAACATCTGAAAGTGTTCAATTAGCCTATAATTTGAATAACGGCAAGAGTGTAACCAATCAAATTGAAACAATCATGGAGCTGGAAGTTGAAGGGAAAAATATCCCTATGACATATTACTCAGAAGGGAACTATAAAGTAACCGGAAAGGGCAATAATGAAACTTCAGAGTTGACGTATAAAATTACCCGGATGAAAATTCATTCAGCCGATCAAAATATTGATTTTGATTCAGAGAATTCAAAAGATACCACCAACAAAGAAACTGCCGAGTTTATCAAGAAAATTCTTAACGTCCCGGCGATATTTCAGATAAACAAGGGAAAGATTCTTTCTCAAAATATAGATTCATTCGCTGAGGTTTTTGGAATGCAGTTCCCTTATATCCAAGAACTTATTGACCAACAACTCAATAATTTTGCAACATCGAGCTTCTTTCCAACTTCCGAAGGTGAAATTAAAGCCGGCGATATCATCTCCAACACTGACACTGTTGAACTATCAATTCAAGGAATTCCTGTGAAAACCTTCACAAGCTACCAAGTAAAAATGATTTCAAAAGATAAGAAAAAGGTTCTAGTTGAACCCAAGGGAACAATATTTTTTAATCTTGGTGAACTCCCAGAAGAAGGATCTATTACTATGAATCAAGGTTTAATCAACGGTTATCTATTGTTCGATATGGAAAAAGGTCATGTAACGCAATCGAATATTATTGCAACTATTGATTTCACAAGCGAGTACAACGGAGAAAAATCTAACGTTATTTTACGTTCAACTACAAACATGGTGGTGGAATAAATCGCATTAAGCAAGGTCGCTGAATTTTTTCAACGACCTTACTTATAAAAACTTCATCGAAAAATGAACAATCTGAAAATAGGTGTTTTAGGATCGGGAAGTTGGGCAACTGCAATTATTAAAATTCTCCAAACCAACAATATTGGAGTTCACTGGTATATTCGTAATCCCGAAACCCTCGATTATATTCAAACCTATAAGAACAATCCTAAGTATTTGACATCGGTTGATATCAACACCGACTTAGTTGAATTGAGCAGCGATGTAGATTTTGTGTCGGAAAATTGTCAGATTTTGATTTTAGCCATTCCCTCCGCTTTTCTGCGAGATTCGCTCGAAAATATCTCAGTGCAAATCGATCGAAAATATTTTGTAAGTGCTGTTAAAGGTTTAATTCCCGGGGAAAATATTTTGGTTTCCGAATACCTTCAAAAATATTTTAACGTAAAAAAAACTCAAATCGTTGCCCTAACCGGTCCTTCGCATGCGGAAGAAGTTGCCCAAGAGCGCCTATCCTACCTAACCTTTGCAGGGAAAAACTTAGAGTTCACAAATTATATCACTACATGTTTTCATAATCGTTTTATTGAAACAGTGGTCACCGAAGACCTTGAAGGCACTGAATATGCCGGAGTTCTTAAAAATATCTATGCTGTTGCCGCCGGAATAAGTCACGGTCTCCGATTCGGTGATAATTATCTGGCAGTGTTAGTTGCCAATGCAGCTCAAGAAATGGAACAATTTCTCAAAGTTTTAATACCGCAGGAACGCGATATAAAAGCTTCAGCCTACTTAGGCGATTTACTTGTAACAGCATATTCGCAATTCAGTAGAAACCGTACCTTTGGAAGTTTGATCGGGAAAGGACACACAGTAAGAGCAGCTCAAGCGGAAATGCTAATGGTAGCAGAAGGATACTATGCAACACGATGTATTTATGAGTTGAATCAAACCTATAAAGCAAATATGCCTATTGTTGATACAGTATATAGTATCCTATACCAGAGCGAAAATCCAACAAGAGCGTTTGCACGATTAAATAAAATTTTACGTTGATTCATCGCTCGCGTTTTTTGGGGATAATATCAATTGTCTCCATTTTAGTAGCTTACATCAAAAAAAAACGAAAAAAGTTTGGTATAACTTCTTTATTATGTATCTTTATGTTTGGGGGACGTAAAATAAACTTTTTTCGATGAAAAAACGAAATGCAATACTTCTATTTTTCCTTTTTAATATACTGATAATCAATGCTCAAAAATGGAGTGTTATAAAAGATTTGAACGACGAAGCGTTGTTGGCGCTCTATGAATATCGTTACACACAATCAGCAGAGACTTATGAAAAAATACTCAAAATTCTGCCCAATAGCGATAATTTCAAATATTTAGCCGCAGTAGCCTATTTTCTAGCGGAAGAGAATATTCCACGCGCAATTGAACTATTAGAACAAGCAGTACAAAATATAGCTAAGGACGGTACCTATAATCAGACGTCGGTTAAAGAGTTAAGAGCCCCGGCTGAAGCTCTCTACTTTCTCGGAAGATGTTATCTGGTTGTTAATGAATGGGATAAGGCTATCAATGCCTTTAATTCATTCATTGAAAAAACCTTTTCCGACGATGAGTTAATTCCTCTTGTAAAACATCATATAAAAAATATTCCTTACATGAAAAATCGCATTGATTTTTCATCGACGATAAAAATTGAAAATTTAACCGAGCTTAATACTAATCGCCCAAATCTTTTCCCAGTAATCTCGGGTGATGGAAACACCATTGCCTATTGCAATCCTCTCGACGATGGACTTAATATTTTTATTTCAACGAATAATAAAGGAATTTGGCGACAGCCGGAAAATATCACGTGGGATATTTACGCAGGTGCCCATCGGACAGCATTTATCTCCTACGACGGGAAAAAACTTTGGCTGATTGACGATAACCTCCCATCAACCATTGTTTATACTGAATTTATTGATGGTGCATGGACTCCTGTGAAAAAAGTTGGCAAACCCATCAATAGCGGGTACGATCAATCATCAGTAGCCTTGACACGCGACGGAAAAACTATGTATTTCACCAGTAATCGACCGGAAGGAATCGGAGGGTTTGACATTTATGTTTCTAAATTGAATGAGAAAGGTAAATGGGAAAAGCCAAGAAACCTTGGAAATATTGTTAATACGGAATTCAACGAAGAATTTGTTTTTTTATCTCCCGACGAAAAAACTCTGTATTTCAGTTCCGAAGGGCATGATAATTTTGGAGGAGCCGACATCTTCGTATGGGAAATCGATTCTCCAAACCCGCCTGCACACTTAGAGTTTCCTTTAAATAATGCCTATAACAACAAATTTTATTATCCCATAAGTCAAAACCAAGCCGTTTTAAGTCTGAATTTACCCAATGGTCTCGGTTTGATGGATATTTATAAAGTAACTGTTTTTAAGGGAATTCCGGTAATAGCAAACCTATCATTTGATCCGGCAATTTCACCCAATGAGCGCATGATGATTCAAATTAATGACAGCAATGGAAATTTATTAAAGGTAATTGACCCAATGCCTTACCAATCCATTCAAAACCTGGGAGAATTCCCATTTGGAACCTATTCAATTACAATAATGGGAAACGGAATTGAACCTTTCAGCAAAAAATTTGAACTCACAGAACAATCTTCCGGTGTTAAATACGAAATTGAAGCGAATCTAAAATCGCTAAAACCTACTGTCGTGGCTCAAGTTTCAAAATCAGAGGAGCCTCCCAAAACGGAATCGTCGTTAAGCCCCCAACAGCCCGAAAAACCAAAAGCCACTCAAACCGTACCAAAGGAACCACAAGAAACACCTATAAAGACATCTGTTAACCAGTCAGAGACCAAAACAACAATACAAAAAAGTAATACAACAAAGCCAGAGACAACAAATACAAAAAAAGAGATGCCCAAACCGGTCATAGAAGCAAAACCTGCAACAATAATGGAAAAACTTCCAGAACAACCATCGAAGGGAAAATTCACCATACAATTAATGGCACTGGAAATTCCGTTAACAATAAAAGATATTGCTGCAATCGGAGATCTTAATATTTTCTATTCACCCAATGGATATTTCATTTACGCTACCGGCCTATACGAAACGCGGGAAGATGCACAACCATACCTCGAACAAATCCAGAAAAGCTATCCCAAAGCATTTATCACTCAAATCCCTGTAAAAGGAGATTATGCCATTCAACTGATGGCACTAAAAAATCCCAAAGATCTTTTTGACATTGGGCAAACTGTTGAAGAAATCAGCATGATAAAAGGCAGCGACAATTTGTACCGGTATTTTGTAGCTGGATTTAAAACAAAAACCGATGCTGAAAAAGCCTTACCACTCATTCAACAATCAGGATTCCCGCAAGCTTGGATTCGGAAAATTCCCACCGAATAAATTCTTGAAAACCCCCGAAAGAGTTTGATAAAAATATCAATTTATATCGCTCATTCAAGGGAGTTTCTTAAATTTGTGGCATAAATCCACATTGTAAGAATGAAAATAAAACTTGCCATTATCGGGTATGGAAAAATGGGGAAACTTATTGAATCCATTGCGTCCACCAGTGATTTTGAAGTGGTGTCCATCATCGACCCAATTTTCAATAACAGCATCACCCCACAGGCAATAAACAATGCTGAAGTAGCCATTGAGTTTACAACGCCGGAAGCAGCTTTGAATAATATTTCTAAATTACTTGATTTACATATCCCGGTTGTTACAGGAACCACCGGATGGTATCAACATCTCGATACTATTCATAGAAAAGTGGATGAAACCAACGGAAGTTTTCTTTACGCATCAAATTTCAGCGTAGGAATGAACCTAGTGTTTAGACTGGCAAAAGATATTGCCAAAATATTAAATCTATTTCCTGAATATTCAATATCGATATCTGAAACTCATCACATTCAAAAAAAAGACAAACCCAGCGGAACCGCAATAACTCTCGCACATACAATCATCGACAACCATAATAGATATACCGATTGGACATTAGGCGAAAGCTCAAATCAAAAGACCATAAATATTTCAGCCAATAGAATTGAAGAAGTGGTAGGCACACATCAACTGCTTATCGAATCGGGGGAAGAAAAGATTCTCATCGAACATCAAGCTTCCGATCGCAAGGCATTTGCCAAAGGTGCCCTGGAAGCCGCCCGATTCCTCTATGGCAAAAAAGGCTTTTATACGTTCGCCGATGTTTTAACGTTGTGATTTATTATGGATCAAGCAATTAAAAATAATCCAAACAAAACTCCGTTATTAAAACTTTAACACAAATTGCAAAAATCATATTCGAAAATCATGAAATTATGAAAAAATATCTTCAAGCCTTAACAAACATCTTTCGAAATCGTTGGTTTAAATTCGGGTCAGCCATCATCTGCTACCTCCTATTTGTTATTTGGCTCGATAACTATTGGTGGTTGATCGGTGTTCCTATAGTTTTTGATATTTACATTACCAAAAAAGTACACTGGGCATTCTGGAAAAAAAAGGGTGTCGCCAAACAACCCAAAATTATTGAATGGATTGATGCCCTAATTTTTGCAGTGATAGCCGCTATGATCATTCGCACTTTCTTTATTGAATTATATACTATCCCAACCAGCTCAATGGAAAAATCCTTACTAGTAGGCGATTATCTATTTGTCAGTAAATACCATTACGGTCCGAGAAAGCCTATCACTCCTATTGCTGTGCCATTTGTACATCACACCATGCCGTTCACGACAAAAACAAAATCGTTTTCCGATGTTGTCCAATGGGAATACGAACGGATGCCCGGTTTACAACCAATTCATCGTTTCGATCCGGTGGTATTTAACTTCCCGGAAGGCGATACCGTTGTGGTTGAACATCAAAACCAAAGTTATTACCAAATAATACGTAACGAGAGCTATTTAATGCAAATGGAAGATAAACAGCGTAATATCCACAATCCTATTGAATATTATGAAAATATCGCACGAAAATTCCTATGGAAAAATTATACTATCCACGTTCGTCCGGTTGATAAACGCGAGAATTACATCAAACGTTGCGTAGGACTTCCGGGCGACACATTGCAAATCATTGATGGAATCCTATTTACAAACGGACAACAGCAACCCGAGATTAAAGGATTGCAATATAAATATCTGGTTTACTTCTCCGGCAACAGAATTAACCCTCAAATATTAAAAAAATTAGACATTAGTAACGAAGATATAGCTTCCTCCTATCGTTCTCCGGGAGTGATGGTTTTACCACTTACTCAAAAAAACGTTGAAGCCTTGAAAAATATGCCGATGGTTGACTCTGTTGTACGCGTAATCAACCACGAAGATGAATCAACATATATCTTCCCACACAATTCAGCTTTCCCATGGAATGAAGATAATTTCGGTCCTATTGTTATTCCGATGAAAAACCAAACCATTAATCTCTCGCTCAACAATTTGCCGCTCTATCGCCGAATTATTTCACTTTATGAAAATCACAAATTAGAAATTATTGATAATAAAATTTATATCGATGGACAAGAGACCAAAACCTATACCTTTGCACAAAACTATTACTGGATGATGGGGGATAGTCGTCACAATTCACAAGACAGCAGATTTTGGGGTTTTGTTCCTGAAGATCATATTGTTGGTAAAGCCGTATTTCTATGGTTTTCACTGGATAAAGACAAATCGTTTCCAGCAAATATCCGATGGAATAGAGTTTTTCGACTAATAAACTAAAATTCCGCCTTAAGGTAGAAGCAAATACGAGAAAGCTATTACGTTAAGAATACTAGAAAACATGAAAAAATCAGTTAAAATCAAAGTTATTTCAACATTAGTTTTACTTCTAATACTAATAGCCATCAACGGCATAACCCTATTTCGGATGCCAGATAACACTATGGAAGCCACCATAATGAATGGAGAAAGAGTGTGGATCAATAAATTTGCATTTGGTGATTATTTTTTAGGATATAAACTTCCCGGATTTTCAAAAATACAACGAGGAGATCTGGTTTATATGATCGACCCATCGCAAAACGATCGTCCTTTATACGCCCGTGATCGTATTATTGCCCGTGTGATAGCTCTTCCGTTGGATATTTTTGCGTTAAAAAACAGGAGCATCTACATTAATCAGGAAATCTTTGAAGATCCTTCCACTGTCCAACATGGCTATCGAATTGTAGCAAAAGAAGGTGTAAAGCTCGATTCAACATTTTTTGCCAAATACAACCTGAAAGAAGTCATCAACGAAGGACGAAAAAGCAACCTCAACGAAAAATATTTCAAAATCTATAATTTCGAAGAAATGCCAATGGATATTTGGGAAGCCCCGATGACAGCAGAAAAAGCAAAAATTATAGAAGAAGACAGTTTGGTAAGTTATATCCGTTTTGTACGTTCCAATGTTCCAGGACGCTATTTAAAAATTTGGCCATATGGAACCTATTGGACATGGAACCATTGGAACACTTATCCTGACTTTCAGGTTCCAGGCAAAAATTTAACCATATTTTTAACATTCCGAACTCTTGAAGGTTACGACGAACTCATTTCGAAGTATGAAAACAACAAATTGGATGTAACTATCAACAATGAAATCTATATCAATGGACAACTAACTAACAGCTACGTGGTGAAAAAAAATTATTATCTTGTTTTTAGCGACAACCGTGATCGATTCTACGACTCACGTACATGGGGGCTTGTCCCTGAAGAATACATTATTGGTAAAGTAATCGGAAAAAAGTAAATCAATACAAACCTCATAAACCTATTAAAAACAGAATTGTATGAAAAGAGACACTTTGGTATTTGATATCATCAACAAAGAATTTCAACGCCAAAAAAACGGTATTGAACTTATCGCTTCAGAAAATTTTGTTAGCGAACAAGTGATGGAAGCCATGGGATCGTGCATGACCAACAAGTATGCCGAAGGATATCCCGGCAAACGTTACTATGGTGGTTGTCAACACGTTGATAAAACCGAACAGCTTGCTATTGACCGACTTAAAGAACTTTATGGCGCTGAATATGCTAACGTACAACCGCATTCCGGCGCACAAGCCAACATGGCAGTATTTATGACCGTTCTCAATCCTGGCGATACGTTCATGGGTCTTGATTTAGCCCATGGAGGTCATCTTTCCCATGGATCACCGGTTAACTTCTCGGGCATCATGTATCGTGCCATTTCCTATGGTGTTAAAGAATCAGACGGACGGATTGACTATGATGCAATGGAAGAATTAGCCATCAAAGAAAAACCTAAACTAATTGTGGGTGGAGCCTCTGCCTATTCTCGCGAATGGGATTACGCACGAATGCGTGCCATCGCCGACAAAATTGGAGCAATTTTTATGGTAGATATGGCACACCCTGCAGGGTTGATTGCTGCCGGACTGCTTGAAAATCCTGTCAAATATGCCCACATTGTAACATCAACAACGCATAAAACCCTTCGTGGACCTCGCGGTGGAATTATCCTGATGGGAAAAGATTTCGAAAATCCATTTGGAAAGAAAACCCCCAAAGGCGAAATCAGAAGTATGTCGTCGCTCATCGATTCAGCGGTTTTCCCCGGAGTACAAGGTGGCCCGTTAGAACATGTTATAGCCGCAAAAGCTGTTGCTTTTGGTGAAGCGCTTCAACCCGAATACAAAATCTACCAAATGCAAGTTAAGAAAAACGCAGCTGAAATGGCTCAAGCGTTTATTAAACGTGGATATAAAATTATTAGCGGCGGCACAGACAATCATTTGATGCTCATTGATTTACGCACCAAATTCCCCGAAATTACCGGAAAACAAGTCGAAAACACTCTAGTAAAAGCCGATATTACCGTTAATAAAAATATGGTTCCTTTCGATAGCCGCTCACCATTCCTTACTTCAGGGTTCAGGGTCGGCACCGCAGCCATCACATCACGCGGATTGAAAGAATCTGAAATGGATATCATTGTTGAACTCATCGACAAAGTTATTTCAAATATTGATAACGAACAGGTTATCAGTCAAGTAAAACAACAAGTCCACGATATGATGAGTACTCGCCCAATTTTTGCTTGGTAAGTGAGGAAATAATCTTGATAAATTGTACATTTGCAGGGCAATCATCTTATGATTGCCCTTTTTTATGAATACACTTGAGTTACTGTTAATTGCACTAGTGGGTGTTTTTGCCGGTTTTATCAATGTACTTGCGGCCAGCGGAAGTATGGTTGTCTTACCATTGTTAATTTTTTTGGGTCTTGAACCCAACGTTGCCAATGGCACAAACCGAGTGGCGATTTTGGTTCAAAACCTTGTTGCAGTACGCAATTTCAACAAGCAAAACTTAGTATCCTTTCGGACCAACTTGCCCATCATCGTTGCATCTTTATTAGGAGCTATTGTCGGAACTTTCACTGTTGTCCAAATTGATAAAGAAATCTTAAATCCGATTATTGGAGGTCTTCTAATCGTAATGTTTTTTTTAATGTTAAGCAAACCTTCTATTTGGATAAAAAATAGCACCAATACCCAACTCCATAAAATTAAATCGAAAACACAGTTTTTTATCTTTTTTCTAATCGGCTTTTATGGCGGATTTATTCAGGCAGGTGTTGGGGTTTTCCTTATCGCTGCTTTGGTAATCGGAATCCGATACGAACTCATTCGAGCACATGCCGTGAAACTTTTAATCATGCTTATTTACACTCCTTTGTCCTTAGCCATATTTTTACTATACAACATGGTTGACTGGGAAGTTGCTGTCGCTCTTTCGCTAGGACAGGCCATTGGAGCTTACATTGCCAGCAAATACGCCCGAAGTTTCAATATGAAAATTCTTACAGCTATTTTACTGCTCATGACATTATTGAGCGGACTTGAGCTAGTAGGTGTGTTCGATATGGTTTTCTCTTAAAAATAATTTATTCGATAACCATTAGTGACAAGAATTTTCAGGCGATTTCTCAAGACGCATAATCATTGGTCCCTGATAATGATCGATTGTGTTTGCTACTTTAACACAATAAATGGAACGAGCAATCCTATCCGATAGGTCGCTTAAGTTTCCGGAATTTTTTTGATTGAATGCCTGTTTACATAAACTCAGTAACGAAGATTCCATATAAGCAACCATTTTTTCATACACCGCCGGAATATACCAAATAGTTCGAATGCCTTTACTTGCAGCTTCTCCGGCCATGCTACCCATCAATCCGTGCCATCCATGAAAAATCTCTTTTATAATCGATGAGTGTTCATCAACCATTTCTATCGGATGCCCTAAACATAAAACAAGAGATTTAATATTCGATAAAAAGATTCTAGAGAGTTGTTGGTTGATCTCAGACTCTTTTATCGCTGTTTCTGCATTCGAAATGCTATAAATTGTTTGGTTTGTAGAAAATAGATTTATCAAAACATCAAAATTCTTACCTTCCATAGCAATTTTTAACTCATCTACGCTTTTCAAATCTGTCAATGAATGGAATATAATATGTATGTTGTTGTTATCGATTGATAAATTATACAATAACAGTGACCACTCATTCTCGTTATTAACTTGTGCAAAAACCGATGCGCCAAGCGATAATAGACGTTGAATAAGAGTAAAACCAAATAACGAATCGGCATGGAGAATAAAAATGGTGGTATTTGTTAAAGGTAAATATTGTACTTTTTTATTCTCTATGGCTTGTGGAACTTCATAAAGAAAAGCACCAAATTCTCCTCCAACGCCGGCAGTGGGGCATAAAATTTTCATTCCCGGTTTTAATGCACCTTGCTTATGTAACATTGTTAGAGCGATGGGGATAGTAGCTCCAGAGACATTCCCGTAATAGCGTTGAGCACCTTGATATAGCTTTTCTAAAGGAAAGTTGAATTTTTCGGCTACAGCATGCAGTATTACATTACCGGTCTGGTGCGGAACTAAAAGATCAATATCGTCAACAGATAACCCTGTTGTTGAAAGTATCTCCTTAATTACATTCGATATGTTCTCAACGGCGCGGTTTTTCACCCAAATACCGTCCATGTAAAGATTCCAATCTTTATCAACCCCTACAGAATCAATCATCAAAGGATCCTGATAATTTACCTGCGCAAGGATTCCTTGTTTTTTTTCGCTTTTGGTTCTGGTTATTATTACAGCTGAAGCTGCATCACCAAAAGTTGCATGTGAGACAAAATCGTTCTTTTGGGTTAAGAAACGCGACATGGTTTCTGTATGAGCAACCAAAATTGTGTTGGCCTTTGGATTGCTAATAAAATGATCAATAGCTCTACGAATTCCTTTGTTAAAACCTGCACAACCACTAGTTAGTGTCATCGTTGTTGAACGATTCAAAGGACCAACAAAATATGCCTTAGCCGTAGCAGCAATTCCTGGAGCTTGTTCATGAGGCGACACGGTACTTACAATCCAACCATCGATTTCGTCAGGGCTTATACCGGCGTCATCAATTGCGTTTTCAATTGCTTTTATCAACAAATCGAGAGATGTTGACGAATTCTTTTCTCGCTCCTTTGTTGGAGGCCAAGGTGACACATGAAACCGGTTTTCAAAACCCATTTTATAAGACACAAAATAATCGAAAGGTGAAACTTCAGGATATTCGCTTTTGTAGGTTTGGTAGTTTTTACTGTGTAGAATTATTTCTTCGTTAAAGCCGGTTAGAATATTTTCTTTAACAGCTCTAAATAAATCGGCGTTGGTCACTCGATACTTTCCATGACTTGCACCGTATCCTTTGAAAATAAAGTTGTCGAACATAATAGCTTAATTGATTTTTCAAAACTACAAAAAAACGGTTTATCCCAAGAAAGGAAAACCGTTTTTACTTGTTTTTGTTCATAATTAACCGTCAAACTTCTTCCAATGTATTCTGAGGCAACCATCCTACTCTTCCATCATCCAATCGGATTTGATACCAACCATCGATAAAATTTGTAATTTTTACGGTTAAACCTTCATGAATAGTAAATAGCGGTGTTCCCTCTTCACTGGGGGTACTTCTTACAAAAACTGTAGGCTCCATTATTACGCCAAGGTTTTTATTTACAACATAATTATAGGAAGAGGAAGCAATAGCAAAAATTAAAATACTGAATATCAATGCAAAGATACTAATCGGAATGGCTATTCGACGTAAAACCATGTTTATTGGTGAAAACAGGATGAACATCCCAATTATAAAAACAACAAAGAAGATAACCGTCAACACAGCCCAAGTGTTAGGAGGAAGAGCTGTGTAAATTGATTTATACCAACGCTTGTAGAACGGTGGAGATACAGCCTCAATCTTATCAACAATCAGTTCTTGGGCAAGCTTTAAATTGTATTTGGCATCCTCAAACGATGGATCAAGTTTAAGAGCTTTTTGGTAAAAGTAAATAGCAGAAGCTATTTGCATTTGTTTATAATAACAATTCCCGATGTTGTAGTAAAGTTGAGACGACTCATATCCATGTTCGGCAACTCGTAGATATAAGTGTGCCGCCTTAGCAAAATCCCCCGAAGTGTAAGCAACTTTGGCAGAATCGATAAAGGGCATAAGATGCTCTTGGGCATTGCCTGTTAAAGTGGAGAGAATGATGAATAGAATTATATTTCTGACCTGTTTCATTGCAATTATTATTTTAAAGCCTTTTCAAGTTGAACTAACAAATCGACCGCCTGTTGATATACCTCTGAGGCAGGTTTTTTCATCGCTGTCGGAGCATAGCGAGCCATTTCACATTGGTCAGCAACTTCAATAACTTTTTCGATAAGTGCCTCATCAATATTACGGTTTTTGAGTTGCTGCAGAATCTCATCTCTAGTTAACCGCGATTGTTCAATAATTAACTTATCGGCTAAATATTGCCATAACGCCCTAAGCACTTCGTCGTAAACTTGGGCATCTTTATTGTCTTTAACGTATTTTTCAGCTGCTTTTAACCGTTTTCTCGACATTTGGGAAGCGCGTCTGGTACGTAATTTTACCATATCGCTTTGATCCATTATTTGTTTTATGCGCAACAGCCAAAAGATTACAAACGAAACCAACGGAAGCAAGTAAAGAGTCCAGAACATGGGAGTTCCAAAAAAATAGTTGCCTTTCGCATGCAAATCGAGATTCCCGGTTTGGATAAAGCGAATGTCGGTACTGATGTCTTCAATATTTTGACGATAAAAACCGGATTGTTTCGATGAGTATCCGGATGCGTCGGCAGCAGTACCTTCAACAACAACTTCGAAAGGTCCGGACGATAACTTTTTATAGGTTTTGCTATCTAGATCGAAATAGCTAATAACTATTTCGGGAATAGAAAATTTCCCGGGCGCACGCGGGATAAGCAAATAATCCCATAGAATAACACCGGTAGCACCATTCTGAGTGATTTTTACATTTACATCCTTTTTAGGATCGTAAACTTCAAACTCTTTGGGAAATTTTATTGTTGGATTATCGAGAAACTTGATGTTTCCGTTTCCGGAATATCGGATTTTGAAATTGATAGCATCGTTAACATTCAATTGATTTTTGCTGACAGAAGCATCAAGGCGCAATAGTCCTACTCCACCGGTAAAATCGGTTGGTTTGGGTTCCGGAAGCGGTTTTACATTGATAGTCACAACCGGACTTTTGTTGCCTACCTTGTAACGGCGAACATTACCACCAAAAAAGGCTTCAAATGGATCGATAGGACGTGTCCGCTCTGTGACAATCACTTCAACGTTCATCGGATCGATTTCTATTGTGCCACTTCTCTGCGGGAAAAGCAGATATTTGGCAATCACACCGGTTTGGTAGATTCGCCCGTTGACATTTTCCCTCTGGAGCTGGATTTGCGTTGTTGTTTCTATCTCTTCTTTGAAAAATCCAACAAACTTGGGAAGTTCAACTTTTTCAAAGCTATTTAATTCCAATGTGGTATAAAGCTTCAAAGTTGCAACCAAAGCTTCTCCCTGATAAACTGAAGTTTTATCAACTAAAACTCTAACGAAAAAGTCGCCTTCACCATTGACAGGTTTTGTTCTTGCCGAAGGCTGATTTTGTTGTTGTTGTGCTTGTGGGTTTTGTGTAACCGAAGAGGAACCTTTCACCACTTCGATATTCACAGCATTGGAAGTGTAGGTTTTTCCTTTGTAATTAACTGATGCGGGTTGAATATCGTAAATGCCTTCTTTCTCAGCAACAAGTAAATATGTATAGGTTAACGTAAAACTTGATGAGACTTGCCCGTTAATAATTTGCATGCTTGTACTTTGTGAAACACTGGGACCATAAATCACTCGCAACGATTCTGGAATATCAATTTGCGGAGCATCGGTTTTTTCATTAATCACGTATATGAGCTGGAACCTCTCTCCTACTTCTACAACCCTTGGGGCTTTACCTTCAATAGTAAGATTTTGTCCCATCAATGATAACGTCGAAAGTAGTAATGAGCCAAAAATCAAATTGTACAAACTTTTCATCAACATAGTGTTTTAATTGCAGAATTAGCAAAATTAGAAATTTCTTTTTTTCTACCAGTCTCTCGATGGTTTATTCCGACTACGGCTTTTCTTTTGCTTGTTCACATTGTCCTGAACCCGTTGTTCCTGATTTTGTAAGGCTTCCAAAAGTCGTTCAGCATCTTCTTTCGAATATTTCTGACGATCATCTTGTTTCTGATCTTCCGTCATTGGCTTCTCCTCAGCCTGTTGCTGTTCGGCATTTTGTTGTTGAGCATTTTTCTTTTCGCCAGACTGCTGCTGGTTTTGTTGATTTTGTTGGTTTTGCTGATCGTTTTGATTTTGTTGATTTTGTTGATTTTGCATTTTATTTAAAAGCGATTGAGCAAAAGCTAGGTTGTACTTAGTTTCTAGATCCTTTGGATTTAATCGCAAGGCTTGCTTATAGGATTCAATGCTTTCTTTCACTTTGCCTTGTAAAAGCTGACTATTTCCAAGATTATGAAAAATCTTAGCCTTCACAGTATCGTGTAAAATGGAATTTTGCAGTGCTTTGAGTTCACGCTCTGCGGCTTCATAATTGCCAACTTTGATTTCTGCTGAAGAGAGATTAAATTTTGCCTCCATTGATGAAGGCTTTTTCTCGATTGCTCTTCGATAATTCTCGGCTGCTTTTTTCATCATGCTGGTATCCACACGATTCGAATCGTCTATTGCTTTGAAATAGAATGAATTCCCTTCGCGAATATATTTTCTCTCGGGCTGCGCCTGAACCACAAAGGCAAACATTACAATCCAAAGTATGGATATATATTTCAATGTTGCGGTCATTGTAATAAAATTTTAGATTCGGTTCAACGGATTAATTTTTGGCCAGAAATCTGATTTTCGGTTAGCAATAAGCATTTCAATGAAAAGAAGTAAAAAAGCAAATCCGGCAAAAAATGGATACTGCTCTTCATATTCGGCAAAAACTTTTCCCACCACCTCTCCTTTTTCCATCTTTTGAAGTTCATCATAAAGCTCATTCAATCCAAACAGGGAATTACTTGCCCTAATGTAGGCACCATTTCCAATCTGCGCCAATTGCTGCAACATTCCTTCATTAAGTCGAGTAATCACTGTGTTTCCTTGCTGGTCGCGATGGAAATCCCCCGGCCTGACAGTGGAAGGAATCGGGACGCCTTCGGGAGATCCTATCCCCAAAGAAAAGATGCGAATTCCTTTTTCCGAAATTTCTTTTGCCAACTCTAAGGCATCACCTTGATGATCTTCTCCATCGGTAACAATTATGATGGCTTTGTTTCGCACATCGTTTTCCGAAAAGGACGCAGCAGCTCGCCTTAAGGCTGCCGAAATAGAAGTTCCCTGTACCGAAACCAACGATGGCTCCACAACATTGACAAACATTCGTGCAACGCCGTAATCGTTGGTCATGGGAAGTTGGGTAAAAGCATCACCGGCAAAAACTATTAAACTCAACCTATCATCTTTCAAGCGGTTAATCAATTGACTAATAGCCTGTTTAGCGGCCATCAGGCGGTTTGGAGTAATATCTTGAGCCAACATACTGTTAGAAACATCAAGGGCGATAACCAACTCCAAGCCTTTTTTTCTCACCTCCTCAGTGCGAATTCCGTATCGTGGTCGCGCCAATAGAATTATAATCATGATAAAAGCCAAAAGCCAGAGAGAGAATTTGTAAACCGGGCGCCACACTGAAAGTGCGGGTATAAGTTCCTGCAAAATTTCCGGTCGTCCTAATGTTTTAAGTTTCTTGCGGGCGAGCATCATCCTCAGCCAGAAGACCATAATGGCAATAGGTATTAACCACAATAGTGTTAGATATTTCGGATGTCCAAATTCAAACATAATCGTTTATTTTACGGTGTGGTTCTGAAAATTGAGTTTCTTAAGATAAACTCCACAATGACTAATACAAATGCAGCAATGGCAAATGGTAAATACTCTTCATTTCGACGACTGAATTCTTTTACTTCGATTTTCGTTTTCTCGAGTTTATCAATCTGTTCATAAATTTCAGTTAATGCCTTTTTGTTCGTTGCTCTGAAATATTTACCATCCGTCAGATCGGCAATTTGGCGTAGCAAATCTTCATCGATTTCTGTTTTCATATTTTGGTACTGAATACCAAAAGGCGTTTGAACGGGATATGGAGCTTCACCCATCGAACCTATTCCAATAGTGTAGATGCGGATACCAAAGGTATGAGCAATTTCTCCGGCCGTAATCGGATCAATTTCTCCGGCGTTGTTTACGCCATCGGTTAAAAGGATTACTACCTTGCTTTGGGCTTCACTGTCTTTTAATCGACTAACTGCAGTTGCCAAGCCGTTCCCAATGGCAGTTCCATCGGTGATCATCCCCGATTTGATATCGGAAATCAGGTTTATTAATGCTGCATGATCGGTGGTCAGCGGGCATTGCGTAAAGCTTTCGCCGGAAAATACAACCATGCCAATACGATCGTTCGGTCGATTGTTGATAAATCGAATGGCGGTTTCTTTTGCCACTTCAAGGCGATCCGGTTTAAAGTCCTGCGCCAACATACTGCCCGAGATATCCAGAGCAATTACTATATCAATACCCTCGGTGGTTTGTGTCTCCCACGATCGAGATGATTGTGGCCGGGCAATAATTACTATCAGGATTGCCAATGCCATTAATCGTAAGACAAAGAGAATATGTCGAGTGTAAACCCTCCAGCGGTTCACTTTTCGTACATCAAAAGCTTTTAAACTGCTGAACTGATAATGTGCATACTGCTTCCTCTCCTTGAAAATGTACCATAAAATTAAGGGTATCAAAAGGATAAGCAGATAGAGATATTCTGGATTTGCAAATGTCAGATAAAACATTGTTTATTCTTTTTTTGTGTTAGAACTTTCGTCCTGATTTTCTTCTATTTCCACAATTTTACGGGTTGTTCTTACAAAATTATATGCATCCTCTAGGAATTTGATGCTTTCGGAGGGCAGCGGTTGAAATTTGGCAAATTTCACCATATCAGACATTTCGAGCATTTCCATTACATTTGAGTATAGATCCTTGTCGATTTCAGCAATTGCTTTCAGTAGCTGTCGAATTTCGCTGGTTACGCTCTCTAAGGCCGGAATGTGCCAGCGATTTTCAATATATCGCCGTATTATGAGAGATAAAAGTGCATAATATTCTTTTACCTCTCCTTTTTGCCATAGCTTATTTTGCTCAAGTTGCTCCAATTCTCTCAAGGCTACCACATGCGCCTCTTCGACCGGAATAACCGGAACCTCAGGTATTGGAGCAGCCTTTTTACGGCTATATAGCCACAAGCCTAGGATTAAAGCAGCTACTATTGCAATAGCAACCAATCCATAGGGTAAATACTCATTAATAAACTCGCGAAAAGTCAGCGGAGTGTCAATGGGTGGTTTGATGTCAGCAATTCTTCGCTCGGTGGAATCGATTTGAAAGGTTTGTACGCTAATGGCCACAGGATTGGCAAACACTTTCCTCTCGGTTTGATTTTTATAACGAAAGATAACAGCTAATGAATCAATCACATAATTACCACTGTCAAAACAAGTTAACTTGTAGCGTTTAGAAATGATTTTTTTGCCGTTTTGCTGAAGGGTGTCGAATGGCAAATCTCGTAAAATTTCAATCTTGTCGACAACGGCATTAGTAAAAACTGGAAATTGAATAAAAGCTGAATCCTGATATTCTGCCTCAAGTTTTAAAGTAAAGTGATCGCCAATCATTATTATTGTAGTATCTAATTCGGCTCTCACCTCCCCAAGCGGGCTGAACTGCTGTGCTAAGCTCGGGAAAGAAATTTGAAACAACAGAACAACAACTATTGGAATGGCGAAACTCTTTAAAAGCTTATTCATAGAATGTCATTTAGCATTTGTATAATTCAAGGCTAAGCCTCGCGTTTTCTAAACAAATTCACTAATGGCTGAACATAGTCCCGATCGGTTTGAACTTCAACGTTGTCAACTCCTGACCTGCGGACCGCAGAATTAAAATACTGCTCATTTTCGTTGCGCCATTGCTCATAGAGATTTTGATTCCTTTTGATAGAAGTATCAAGCCAAAATTCTTTTCCGGTTTCTGCATCCAACATACGAATCAAACCAACGTCAGGAAGTTTTCGTTCAACATTGTCAACAACTTTGATGGCAACCAAATCATGCTTATTGTTGGCAATCATCATAGATTGCTCATAGCCTTTATCATTAAAATCGGAGATAAGAAAAGCTGTTGACCGTTTTTTAACAGCTCCGGAAAAATATTCCAGAACTTTTGCAATATTTGTTCCTCGCCCTTGGGGCTGAAACGTCAATAATTCCGAAATAATTCGCAAAATGTGAGTGCGACCTTTTTTGGGGGGAATAAATTTTTCAACCCTATCGCTAAAAAAAATCACACCGACTTTGTCGTTGTTCTGAATTGCTGAAAAGGATAGCAACGCTGCAATTTCGGTAACAATGTCACGTTTCATGGCAGCAAACGAACCAAAGTTTTGTGATCCGCTCACGTCGGCCAGTATCATAACGGTCAATTCTCGTTCCTCTTCAAAAACCTTAACATAAGGATGATTAAAACGTGCCGTTACATTCCAGTCAATGTCTCGAATGGGATCACCGTATTGATATTCACGAACTTCGCTAAACATCATTCCCTTCCCTTTGAAGGCAGAATGATATCTACCGGCAAATATATGCCTCGATAAGCCGCGCGTCCGAATCTCAATTTTGCGAATCTTCTTTAAAATTTCCGATTTTTGCACAGTCGTGATTTTTTAATGTTAAAACCGAAAAAATGGTGATTCTTATGGAACTTCAATGGTATTCAGAACTTTGTCAATGATTTGATCTGTTGTTAGGTTCTCGGCTTCAGCCTGATATGTAAGACCGATTCTGTGGCGCAATACATCGTGTGATACCGCCCGAACATCTTCAGGAATGACATATCCGCGTCGCTTAATGAATGCATACGCCTTGGCTGCTTTTGCCAAACTAATAGTTGCTCGTGGTGAACCTCCGTAAGAAATCATTTCTTTTAAATCGGCTAATTTGTATTTATCGGGAAAGCGGGTGGCAAATACAATATCAACAATATAACGTTCGATCTTTTCATCTAAATAAACCTCCTTCACCACTTCGCGTGCTTTGATTATTTCCTGAGTGGTAATCACTTTATTGGCCTGCGGAAACACCTTAGCTAAATTTTGACGCATGATTAATTTTTCTTCCTCCACTCCCGGATACGAAATCACTGTTTTCAGCATAAAACGGTCCATTTGAGCTTCCGGAAGCGGATAGGTCCCTTCTTGTTCGATTGGGTTTTGTGTAGCAAGCACTAGGAAAGGAATGGGAAGCGAATATGTAGTTTCGCCGATAGTAACCTGCTTTTCTTGCATAGCCTCTAATAAAGCACTTTGAACTTTGGCCGGAGCTCGGTTTATTTCATCGGCTAAAATAAAATTGGTAAAAATTGGTCCTTTTTTTACTTCAAATATTTCTTTTTTCTGGCTGTAAATCATGGTTCCAATAATATCGGCGGGAAGCAAATCGGGAGTAAATTGAATCCGATGAAAACCCGCATCAATAGCTTGCGCTAAAGTACTTATAGCCAATGTTTTTGCTAATCCGGGTACACCTTCTAGCAAAATATGACCATCCGACAATAACCCTATTAGCAAGCTTTCCACGAGTTTCTTCTGTCCTACTATCACTTTGTTCATCTCAAGCGTAATGAGCTCCACAAAGGCGCTCTCCTGCTTAATTCGTTCGTTTAATTCACGAATATCCACCGTTGAATTCATACGTATTTGGGATTAAGGTTTTAAATTTGCTTATTCAAGTCACAAAAGTAACGATGATAATTTTATCATGGAATCACGTTTAATAAAACTTTAACGCAATTTTAACGAATCCCGATCCTATGCGATACTTTATTGAATTGGCTTTCAAGGGAACAAATTTCAATGGTTGGCAAATACAACCTAATGCCATAACTGTCCAGGAAGTACTTGATGACCGACTTTCAAAACTATTGCGCCATACTATTTCAACCATAGGTTGCGGGCGAACCGATACCGGAGTTCATGCAACTCAGTTTTTTGCACATTTCGATCTGCCTGTCCCTATCAATGATATCTCAAACACAATATACAAACTTAATCGGATGCTTCCTACCGATATCCGCATCCTAAATTTATTCGCTGTTGACGACTCAGCCCACGCACGCTTCGATGCTATAAACCGAACATATAGGTATTTCATTGATTTAGACAAAAATCCTTTTTCACAAGAATTTTCAACATATATACATTTCACTCCCAATTTAGAAATAATGAATGAAGCAGCACGTATGCTATTAACCAACTACGATTTTGCGAGCTTTTGTAAAACAGGAGGAAATCAGAAAACCACGATTTGCAAGGTCACCGTCGCTGAATGGACTCAATTATCTTCAACCCAAATAATGTTCGAAATAACTTCGGATCGCTTTTTACGAAATATGGTAAGAGCCATTGTCGGAACCCTTCTTGATGTGGGGCGAAAAAAACTTACCCTTGATCAATTCTACACAATTATAAAAGCCTCAAATCGCTGTGTAGCCGGACAATCAGTCCCTCCCAACGGACTGTATCTTTACTCTGTCCAGTATCCGTTTTATCAAAAAAATAGGACATTTTACCCTGCCACTTTTTGTTGAATTCAAATTCATTTTTATTTTTAGCATGGATTTTGCGTCAATCTAAGTAACGAAGGTTAAATTTATAAACATAAAGCTATGAAACGATTCTATCAAACTTTATTGATTCTGATTTTTTCAGCATCCTTAACCTATGGGCAAGCTGAAAAAGTTCAAGCCATGTTTGTTTACAATTTTACCAAATATATCGAGTGGCCAGCATCAACCAAATCCGGGAATTTTGTAATTGCCATCCTAGGCAATTCTCCGATCTACGAGGAATTGATTAAAATTGCAGAGTCAAAAAACGTAGGAAATCAAACCATTGTGGTGCGCAAAATCAATAGTACTTCCGAAATTTCCGATCAGCATATTGTTTTTATTTCTGAAAACAAATCTTCGGAGATTGAACGTGTAACCAATAAAATTGGTTCAAACCCCATTCTCCTAATAACTGAATCGTCGGGAATGATTGGAAAAGGAGCCGGAATTAATTTCATTATCGTTGACAACAAACAACGGTTTGAAATGAAGAAAGAAAACATTACTTCTAAAGGATTGAAAATAAGCTCAGAATTGGAAAAATTTGCAATCATCCGATAAGATGACGCAGCCGTTCGATCCTAATGAAGTTGGGGTAAAAAACGGAAATTATTTTGGATTTCCAAATCGTCTCCATCAAAGTTCGGTTGTTCTATTGACTGTTCCATGGGATGTTACTACTTCATACAGACCAGGGACTGCAAAAGCACCTGATGCAATCCTTGAAGCATCGCCGCAACTAGATTTTTATGATTTTTACATTCCCAATGCTTCGAATCTTGAAATTGGAACAATTCCCGAGTTAAAAGAAATTCGGTTTTGGAATGAACAACTCCGTCCAAAAGCTGAAAAAATCATTTCGGCACTTGAATCCGGAGAAAAGTTGACATCTACTTTACAAGACTATCTCCAGGAAATCAACCAAAGATCAAACGATTTAAACCAACTAATCGAATCTACTGTAATTCCTTATCTCATTAAAAATCAAACTGTTGGAATTGTTGGAGGAGACCATAGTTCTCCCTATGGATTGATAAAGGCGCTTGAACGATTTTACCCTTCTTTTGGGATTTTACATATTGACGCTCATGCCGACCTTAGAAAAACCTATGAAGGTTTTCTATTTTCTCATGCATCAATAATGTACAACGTTGTGCAATTGCAAAGCATATCATCCATCACTCAGGTAGCGATCAGAGATGTGAGCCCCAAAGAAATCGAATATGCCCAACAATGCCAAAAGATTACCATGTTCAGCGATTACGATCTAAAACGGAGACTTTTTTGCGGTGAATCATGGGATCATATTTGCGACGAAATTGTGGATTCCCTGCCCGAAAACGTTTATATTTCATTTGATATTGATGGTCTTTCGCCCGAATTCTGCCCTAATACAGGGACACCAGTTCCCGGAGGTCTTTCCTTCGACCAAGCAATGTTTCTTTTATATCGCACACTGCAAAAAGGGAAAAGGTTGATTGGATTTGATCTTTGTGAGGTTGCTCCTGGCCCATTGAACGATTGGGATACTAATGTTGGGGCACGTGTTTTATTTAAGCTTTGTCTTCTCGCCGAAAGATCAAAACATAAATCACTGTAAATAAGAACATTTGACAATTTTTCTCCGATGTAACCAATATCGGAATGAGACACTCATTACACCCATACCATATTTGATACTACGGACAAAGTTTATGGATGAAGCTTCTTCAAAATACTTTGTGGGGCAAGTGATTTCTGCAATTTCAAAACCGGCATTAAATAATTGCGCAATTATTTGATTGTCGAAAACAAAATCGTCTGAAAGTTTCATAAAATCAATAGATTGTAAGGCTTTTACAGAAAACGCCCGATAGCCGGTGTGATATTCCGATAATTTCTGATTCATCAAAAGATTTTGGAAAAAAGTCAAAATACGATTTGCAACGTATTTATAGATTGGCATTCCCCCCTTTAATGCTCCTCCACCCAAAATTCGTGATCCAAAAACAACCGGATAAAGTCCGGAAGCAATCAGTGAAACCATAGGAGTTATTAACATTGGCGTGTATTGATAATCGGGATGCAGCATAACAATAATATCGGTATTGAGCGTTAACGCTTTTTGATAGCAAGTTTTTTGATTTGCACCATAACCACGGTTTTTATCGTGTGAAATGATGTGTTTTATTCCTAAACATTGTGCTATCTCTACAGTATTATCGCCACTGCAATCATCAACAAGGATAATATGATCGACTATTTCGAACGGAATTTCCGAAAATGTTTTCTCAAGAGTTTTTGCTGCGTTATAGGCAGGTAAGACTACTGTAATATTTTTTCCGTTGAACATTTTTGCTACGATTATAATAATTCGACAAACGTTTCACTTTTTTGATTGTAAAAGTTTCTCCAATCCCAGCATTTCGTCACGAAAACGTGCTGCGTTCAAAAAATCGAGTTCTTGAGCAGCCTTCTCCATGTTTTCCTTTGCAATTCGATGCAAATCCTCCAAATCCTTTTTCGACATGTAGCGATAAATTTCCTCAGCAGCAGATAATGGGGAGGATATTTCAGATTTATATTTTTTGCTTTTCCCTGCAGGGAGAATTTCAGACAATTCGTCGGGCTGTTTCTTAATGATTTGTCTCGGAGTTATGTTATTTCGAAGATTGTACTCGATTTGCTTTGCTCGTCGTCGATTGGTTTCATCAATGGTTGCCTGCATTGAATCCGTGATTTTATCGGCATACATAATAACCTTTCCATTGAGATTTCGTGCAGCACGACCGGCAGTTTGTGTGAGAGAACGCTCCGATCGCAAAAATCCTTCTTTGTCGGCATCGATAATAGCCACAAGGCTAACTTCGGGCAAATCGAGACCTTCGCGCAAAAGATTTACGCCCACCAAGACATCGATTTTTCCTTCACGCAACGCCATAAGGATTTCAACTCTGTCGAGAGTATCAACATCAGAATGAATATAACTCGACCGAATACCGATCTTTTCAAGATATTTTTGCAACTCTTCCGCCATGCGTTTGGTCAATGTAGTAACTAGCACACGTTCGTTTCGTTGAACACAATGTTGTATTTCGGTTAACAAATCGTCAACCTGATTAAGCGAAGGTCGCACTTCGATCAATGGGTCGAGCAAACCGGTGGGGCGAACAACTTGCTCAACCACCTTTCCATTGCACTTTTGAATCTCATAATCGGCAGGTGTTGCGCTTATAAAAACAACCTGATCTACCAACGATTCAAACTCTTCGAATTTTAATGGGCGGTTGTCAATTGCCGCAGGCAAACGAAATCCATATTCTACCAATGTTTTTTTTCGGCTGTAATCTCCACCATGCATGGCTCGTATTTGGGGCACAGTAACATGCGATTCGTCTATAACGGTTAGAAATGGACGTGGGAAATAATCAAGAAGACAGAAGGGTCTTGATCCGGGAGCTCTTCCATCAAAATAACGCGAATAGTTTTCAATGCCACTACAATAGCCAAGCTCGCGAATCATTTCCAAATCGTAAGAAACTCGTTCAAAAAGCCTTTTAGCTTCTAATTTCTTACCGATGCTTTCAAAATATTTGACTTGCTGCAATAAATCATCCTCAATCATTTTTATTGCTTTAGCCAGGCGATCTTTGGTTGTTACAAATATTGTTGCCGGGAAAATGGTTATTTCATCCCGACGATCAAAAGTTACGTTGTTTGTTGGATCGAAAAGTATAATTTCTTCAATTTCGTCGCCCCAAAATACAATTCGAACGGCAAATTCGGCATAGGCAATCCATACTTCAACAGTATCGCCAAGGACCCTAAATTTACCACGGGTAAACTCAACCTCATCGCGGCTGTATAATGATTCTACCAACTTGCGCAAAAACTGGTTTCTTGCAATATGTTGACCGGTTCTGATGGTTATGGCATTTTGGAAAAAATCGTCAGGGTTCCCGATTCCATAAAGGCATGATACTGAACTTACCACAATAACATCGCGTCGTCCGCTGAGCAATGCTGAAGTTGCTTTTAAACGAAGTTTTTCAATTTCATCGTTTATACTAAGATCTTTCTCAATATAAGTATCGGTAACCGGTAGATAGGCCTCGGGTTGGTAATAATCGTAATATGAAACAAAATATTCTACAAGATTATCGGGAAAAAAACCTTTAAACTCGCTGTAAAGTTGAGCTGCCAAAGTTTTATTATGACTTAAAACCAACGTGGGAAGTTGTACTTGTTCAATAACCTTTGCCGCGGTGAAAGTTTTTCCCGATCCGGTTACACCCAAGAGCGTCTGGAATTTTTCTCCTGCAATGATGTTTTCAGCCAGTTTTTGTATTGCTTCGGGCTGATCACCTGAAGGCTGAAATTCCGAAACTACCTTAAATCTCATTTTTACAATTATTCGAGTTTCGCATTCAATAGAACATCATTCCTTCTAAACAACTGCAAATCACATAAAAATGTTCACGAACCTTTACCTATTAAAAATTTTTTTTTGACCGTTGGTTTTAATGATAATGGAAGATGCTTCAAATTATTTTCGATACAAATAAAAGTAGATGGGGTAGTGATCGCTAAAACCTCCGTAATATTTTTCACCGCTATAGGTGCGGGATGGAGCCCAATGTCCTGATTTAGTTTTGTAACTAATCCACTCCGGAGAAAAAATGTTTGCCTTACCATCAGTATAAATTCCTCGCTTTGATATCAACAATGGATTTGAGATTACAAAGTTATCGATCATTGAGTATTCGTTTCTGAAATAATGCGAGCCTAGGCCTCCATCGTGTAATGGATAGGTGATGTTAACTAATTTGGTTTGTTCCCCGGGTTTTCCTGCTCCCAAAATGAAGTTCAGGGATGAATCGGCAGGTGTATCGTTAAAATCGCCCATTATAATGATTTTAGCTTGTTGGTTATAATTCAGAATAGAATCGGTTACGGAACGGAGTTTAATGGCTGCTGCAAGCCGATTTTTCTCAGTGGCTTCCTCTCCGCCTCTTCTGCTTTTCCAATGGTTTATGAAAAAGTATAACGTGTCGGTTTGCAATAATCCTTTGACGTAAAGAATGTCGCGTGAACGATATCGTTGAGTTGAATCGGTAAAAACTTTTATTGCCTGTTGCTGAAATAATTTAAAACGGGGGCTATATAAAAATGCGACTTCGATTCCTCTTGGATCCGGGCCTTCAAAGTGGGCTATACTATAATTTTGTTTTTTTAACTTTCCGGTTTGGGCTAAATCCTCTACCACCCAACGGTGTTCTATCTCAACCAGACCGACAAAATCGGGTAAATGCTTTGAATCAATGGAAGAAAGTACCTTCGACAAGTCATCCAACTTTTTTTGATATTTCTCGGTGTTCCATTTCAATGGACCGTCCGGCAAAAAATCTTTATCAACAGGGGAGTTTTTAACTGTATCAAAAAGGTTTTCCACATTATAGCTGACAACCAAGAATTTTTTGGTTTGACATGAAAACGTTAAAATGGTCAGGAAAATAAGAATAGCTAAAATTTGATTTCTCATTGATTCTTTTGATTTTTTAATTGATTGATTGCCTGTGTGTTATCTGAATATATTTCAAATACAGTGTTTAATTTTGTGATTTGAAAAAGTCCCATAAGTTCGTTGGAAATTCCGGTTAAAACGACTCTCTTTCCTAATTTACGAGCTTTATCATAAATCCTGAGAAGCATATTGAACCCGGTACTGTCAAAATATCCAACCGACTCCAAATTGAAAACCAATCCATCATGAACCTGAATGTTTTGTTCCAAAACCTGAAGGATGGTGTCAGAGTTGATAGCATTAACCTTGGTTGTGTTTACCAAGTGTATAATGGCAATATTATCAATTACACTTTTCTCTATCATATTATAGGGTTTTAAACGCTTCTAACTCTTCTAAAAATTTTGGTAAAGTTTCGGTAAAGGTATCGAAAAGTTGTTGAATCTTTTCTTTGTCGGGCGATTCTTTAGCCGTTAATTCAATATTTTTCATTATACTTTGCAAATGTGTATTTCCCATCATTGCAAAAGACGACTTAAGACTGTGAGCAGCCACAGCAACATGTTTCCAATCTTCATCATCTAATCCCTTAGTTATCATTTTAATATAATCGGGCAATTGACGCTCGAAAGCTTGTATGCATTCCGCTAAAAGATTTGCATCGTTACCGGTAACCTCTCGCAGATATGACAAATCGATGTATTCGCATGTTGCCAAATCAGGAAAATGTCGAGCTACCAAGGTGTCAATTTTGTCGATAAGTTCATTGGGTTTGTATGGTTTTGAAATGTAATCGTCCATCCCTTCATTCAAACAGCGTTCCTTTTCTCCTTTAATGGCAGCGGCCGTCACAGCAATTATCGGAATAGAATTGAGAGGAGCACTTAGTTCATTACGAATATGGCGAGTAGTGGAATATCCATCCATTTCTGGCATGTGTAAATCCATTAAAATAACATGATATTTGTTTTTTTCTAATAGTGCAAGAACCTCCAATCCGGTTTCGGCAGAGTCAACCGAATAACCGTATTTTTGAAGAATTGATAACGCTAAAATTTGGTTTACATGATTATCCTCTGCTAACAATATTCGAACTTTTGATCTAAGAGGATTTGCTACGATTTCAATCGGGGGTTCTTGTACGGGTAGCACTTTCCCTTCTCCGATATTATATGATAGCGTGAATGAAAATTCAGAACCAATTCCTTTTCTACTTTTTACTTGCATTTGTCCGCCTTGCAATTCAACGAGTTGCTTTGTGATGGTGAGTCCGAGTCCTGTCCCTCCATATTTTCTGGTTGTTGAGCTTGACTCCTGTTGAAACGACTCGAAAATATCCTTCAATTTATCTTTACTTATTCCAATGCCTGTATCAATAACACTAAATCGAAGTGTTACGGTTTTATCGGTCTGAACAATTGATTGGATATTCAAACTTACATAGCCCCGCTCAGTAAATTTTACAGCATTGCTCAGAAGATTGGTTAAAATCTGTTGAAGTCTGACCATATCGCCCACCAGAGTGGGAATATTTTTATCGAGGTTTGATCTAAAATCGAGTCGTTTTTCTTTGGCTTTAATTGCAATTGGGGCAATGGTTCGTTCCACTAATTCATAAAGATCGAACGGAGTTTGATCAAACTCAAGCTTTCCTGCTTCAATTTTGGAAAAATCGAGGATATCGTTAATAATTACCAGTAATGATTCGGCCGATGAATTTATATTGTTTATATAACCGCGCTGAACGTTAGATAAAGGTGTGTCTTGCAATAAGTTGACCATTCCAAGAATTCCGTTCATGGGTGTGCGAATTTCGTGGCTCATATTGGCCAAAAAACGTTCTTTGGCTTTAACCGAACGTTCTGCCTGTTCTTTTGCATATAAAATAGCCAAATTCTGTTCCTCAATACGCGCCAACATAGTGTTAAATCCTTTATTCAGTACTCCTATCTCGTCGTTTCGATTCTCTTCAATACGAACCGAAAAATCTTTCCGAATGGATATATCTTCCATCAGTCTGGCGAGTTTCAAAATCGGACCAGTTATAATTTGTTGCAGTTTTATCGAGATTAGAAATGCGATGAACAGTGAAGTAAGCAGAATGATAGTAACTATGTTGGAGAAACTTTTTAATCGCTGTTTATATTCTTCGTTATCTGAAAAAATACCCACTGCCCCTATATTTTCATCCTCAATGATGATTGGGTAATTAATAAAAAAACCTAAAGAAGTTACTACCGCAGTATCTCGGGTATGATTTACTTTCGGAATATGGTTTCGGAAATCGTTACTGGCAAACTTCGACAATGTATCACCACTAGTAGTTAATATATAGGCCGCTCTGATGTTTGGACTACTAACTAAGGAATAAATAATCTCATTGGTGGCGGCCTGATCTTTAAAAACAATCGCTGCAGTACTGTTATTCCCTGTGATTTGGGCTAATATTTTCAGATTGTTTAACGTTTTAATTTCAAACTGTTTTCGGTCGTAAGCAAAAAAGATTATGCCGGCAAAAAAAAGTGCAATAGCAGTAACAAATAGAATTACCCCCACCATTTTAACTTTGATGGAAAAATTATTAAAACTCCACTTCATTGCTTACAACAATCTGTGCTAAGGTTAAAAGTTTTGAACTGATGATAAGATCACTTTTAATGGCCACTTGATGATTGATTTCAAAACGTTTGGTAGAATATTGTTGAGTGAAATTTACAATGCCTCCCAGCTGACAAAATTCGGGGATATTATCTCCCACGGTAAGAATTGGTTTTCCTTTTATCTCTTTTATCAATTCAATAACCTGAGATCGTGTAATTTCTGTTACAAACAAAATGTGGCACTGCTGTATTTGATTGGGTTTGTTATAATATTTGATAACAAATGGACGACCATCAATAGTGTTATTTCGAATGGTGGCTTTGATAATTTCCCCACTTCTTGGATTTCCGTATATCCCAATAACTATCGGAGTTGTGGCATCAGCAAACACGCTTACCGGCCAGGTTACGAATCGGGCAAAATTATAAAGATAACCCGCTTTAACTTCATATTCCGTAAATTGCTGTGAATTCGCGGAATAATAGGTCAAACCTGAAAAAATAAGAATAATCAATATTTTTCGTAAACTTTGTGCCATTAGCGCCGAATCTCAAAAACCTTTATTTCAACTCTACGTAACTGTTCAAAATTCTTTGATTGATTATCAATACCATGTGGAATAGTTATAATTCGAGAAGGTGAAATCCCTAATCCAACCAAATGTCGTTGCACAGATTTTGCCCTATGATCTGATAATCGATAATTATATTTTTCTGTACCTTTAGGATCAGTGTATCCATGTAGCTCCACACCTAGTTGAGAATTGTTGTGCAGGATTTCTGAAACGCTTAGAATTAATTCATAATACTTGGGTAGAATTGTGATATCGTTTAAATTGAAATATATTTGATCAACAAAAACATATTTACGCTCCGAAGGTTTGGACTTGCGTAATTGAATCAAACTATCAGAAATTACAAGAGAAGGTACTATAACTCTTTGTTCCGAGGTCAGAATATAATCTGCAAATTTTATCGTATCGTGTCCAAATACTTTCGTACCCAAAGAACTATTATCACCATAATATGTTGGCGATGAAACAACTTCATCGTATTGAGTGTTTTGATCAAGAAGTGCTAAACTTACATTATCGGTAGCTTCGATTGCTTGTCCGATCAAATCAAACAATTGTTGGTAATCCTTTTTCTGTTGTTTATTATTTTTGGTGGTCATCTGGTCTAAACCAATCATCCCTAGCGAATCGGTTTGGTAAATAATATCCCCAATCATTTGAAGTAATTTGTCGTAATCTTTCTTTTCGGCATATTCACTTAGAGTAGAGTCAACTTGTCCTAAGCTAGAAACATCATAAAAAGAGTTTCGAACTTTCACGTTTTCTCCTATTCTTCGGTTGTTCACTTCAATAGCATTTAGGGTAATTTCCTGATATAATTCATAAAAATATTTTTGCTCAGGAATATAAACGTTGATTAATTGAGGTAGAAATCCATCCGCTTCAATAAAGATATCATAATTGCGATCGGGAGGAAAAATCATCAGATACCGGCCGGTATATTCATCAGGACTATATGCATATTTGATGCGTTGTTTGGTAATGTGATCGTACACTTTAATCTGAGCCTTAACCGGTTTAGGGGGATTTCCCGATAAAATTATACCCTTAACCATGGTCAGAGGTATGTTTTCTTTCAAATCGGTAACAAAAATTTTATAGCGACCCGGAAAATAATTAAGCGATTGTGAAAAAATAGCTTTTTGACCACGGGCATCCATCATGTAGAATCGATCGTCGTAAACGGTATTGACGTAAGCAATTGGTCTCGGTGAGTTCCATAATCCTGAGGAATTTAATTCCGTTTCAAATATATCATATCCTCCAATGGAAGAATGCCCTTCAGAAGCAAAAACAAGTTTTTTCCCATCCGGATGGAAGAAGGGATAATTTTCATCGTTTTGCGTGTTGATGATAGGTCCCAAATTTTTTGCGTTACTGAAACTTCCATCGCTATTCTTTTCGGCCCGATAAAGATCACAACCTCCATATCCACCAGGACGGCTGCTACTGAAAATACAGTAGGTTCCGTCAGCGCTGAATGAAATGGCATATTCCCCAAAACGAGAATTGATTTCGCCAGTCAAAAGTGTGATCCCGATGATCTGATCTCCTTGAATTTTAGATGAATATAAATTATTATTCCGACCATTCCCTATCGACAAATAGAGAATCGAACCATCCTGAGAAATTCCTGCCAATTCAATATCGGTGATGGAATAATTTCCGGATATCTTCAATTCTTTGGGTTGGTTCCAAAGTTCTCCATCAATAGAATTTGTTATGAAAAATCGTTTGATCAACCTATCATTTTCATTCTCCAAACGAGTAAAAACCATGGTCTGCATGTCAGCAGAGATATAGGGAGCATACTCAGCATACCCGCTGTTAATCTTTGAACTTAATGGTCGTACGCTTTTATTTATAGGAATCCCTGCAACTTTCTTAGCATTGGCAATAACTTCCAACATTCGTTCGGCATAACCTCGAAATCCATCATCTTTGGGGGCTTTGGATAGATAAAGCCTAAACTGCCTAGAAGCTTTGTCAAAATGAAACGTCTGATGATAAAGTTTTCCAAGATGCAAATGCACTTCGTAAGGTGGATTTTTCAACTCAACCGATCGCTCAAAATAAGGTAATGCCTCCAATTGTCTATCGGGGATAGATAATAGAATTTTACCTATCCAGAAACATACCATTGCATTGTTGGTAAGGGAATCGGCTTTGATAAAATAATGTAATGCCTCTTTGTATAATCCTTGATTGTATAGTTCTTCTCCTTGGGCAATCAAAACCTTAGGATTATCTTTCCCAAAAAGGCAAAATCCTGCTAATAAATAAATTGCAATTAAAAAAAATTTACTTTTCACGTAATTAAATTTTACCACTAATATACGGCTTTAAACGAATATAGTAGTTAGATGTTTTATCCTTTTTTACATATTCGTTTGAATAATTGACCAATCGGAGGCAATATAGGATAAATTTTTACGTCTCCCGGAAAATTACGCTGAAAATTGCATTTTAAAACGAGATAAACATTAACTTTGGCGTGGAATCTAATATAAAAACAAAAGCGATATGTATTCAAAATTTCAGTCCTATCTAAAACAAGAGTTGCAGTCGATTGAAGACGCCGGTTTATACAAAAATGAGCGAATCATTGTTTCGCCCCAAGGAGCCGAAATTAAAGTCAATACAGGTCAAGATGTGCTAAATTTTTGTGCTAACAATTACTTGGGATTATCAAACAATCCTGAATTGATTAAAGCTGCAAAAGAAGCCTTAGATAGCCATGGCTATGGAATGAGTTCGGTTCGTTTTATTTGTGGAACTACCGATCTGCACAAAAAATTGGAACAAAAAATAGCACAATTTTTCGGTACTGAAGATACTATTCTATATGCTGCCTGTTTCGATGCCAATGGTGGGGTTTTTGAACCGTTACTCAATGAAAACGACGCCATTATCAGCGACTCCCTTAACCATGCCAGCATTATTGATGGAGTACGTCTTTGCAAAGCCCATCGATATAGATACCAAAACGCCGATATGGCTGATTTGGAAAAGCAACTGCAAGCAGCTCAACAACATCGATTCCGTCTCATTGTTACCGATGGTGTTTTTTCCATGGACGGTAATGTTGCTCCAGTGGATAAAATATTGGAATTGGCAGAAAAGTATGATGCCATGGTCATGGTTGATGAATCACATTCAGCCGGAGTAGTTGGAAAAACAGGACGTGGCGTAACCGAGCAATATAATTGTCGCGGAAAAGTGGAAATCATCACAGGAACCTTAGGCAAGGCTTTTGGAGGAGCTATCGGCGGATTCACTACCGGTAAAAAAGAGATTATCGATATGTTGCGTCAGCGCTCACGCCCTTATCTGTTCTCTAATTCAATACCTCCACTTGTGGCAGCTGCCGGTATTGCCATGTTTGATATGATGGATCGCACCAACGAACTACAGGAACGACTTCATAAAAATACCGAATATTTCTATTCAAAAATGACACAAGCAGGTTTCGATATCAAACCCACACAGTCCGCCATCTGCGCAGTTATGCTATATGATGCCAAACTCTCGCAAGAGTTTGCCGCCCGTTTGCTAAACGAAGGAATTTATGTAATCGGATTCTATTACCCGGTAGTTCCCCAAGGACAAGCACGAATCCGAGTTCAACTTTCAGCTGCTCACACCAAGGAACATATCGACAAAGCTATCGAGGCATTTATCAAAATCGGAAAAGAACTAAACGTTATTAAATAAACCCACGAGGTTGGCTAAGGTCAACCTCCATTTTAATCCAAAAAACTGTGGAAAAATCTATTGTCATTATTCCAACATACAACGAAAAGGAAAACATACAGGCCATTATAGAGGCGGTTTTTAATTTGAATAAGGGTTATCACATTTTAGTTGTCGAAGATAATAGCCCCGACGGAACTGCTGAGATAGTAAAAGGGTTAATGAAGACATACCCCGAAACATTACACATTCTCGAACGTCCCGGGAAGCAAGGATTAGGGACAGCTTACATAGCGGGTTTTAAATGGGCAATTGAACGAAAATACGATTTTATCTTCGAAATGGATGCTGATTTTTCCCATAATCCAAATGACCTGATTCGTCTTCATGATGCCTGTAAAAATGGTGCCGACTTAGCCATTGGCTCACGTTATGTCAACGGAGTCAATGTTATCAATTGGCCGATGAAACGAGTTCTCATGTCGTATTACGCATCTTCGTATGTGCGTACCATAACCGGAATGAAAGTTCGCGACACAACTGCCGGATTCAAATGCTACCGACGGATTGTTCTTGAAACCATTGAACTTGATAAAATTCGTTTTAAAGGCTATGCCTTCCAAATCGAAATGAAGTTTACAGCCTGGAAGTGCGGATTTAAGATTATTGAAGTTCCCATTGTGTTTATCGATCGAACTCAGGGAGCTTCAAAAATGAGCGGAGGTATTTTTGGCGAAGCATTTTTCGGTGTAATTCAAATGAAAATCAGAAGTTGGTTCAGAAAATACCCCAAAGCTAAAACAAAATAACAGTCCCAATGAGCAAAATCGTTATCCAAAACGGAATTATCGTCAATGAGAATCGAACTTTTAAAGGTTCGATTCTTATTGTTAATGATCAAATTCAAGAAATATCGGAAACACCATTGCACTATAAAACCGATGTAACCATCGATGCCGATGGGAAACTTATTTTTCCCGGAATCATTGATGATCAAGTCCATTTCAGGACGCCTGGGCTGACACACAAAGGAGACATTGAATCTGAATCGAAATCGGCTGTTGCAGGGGGAGTTACCTCATACCTCGATATGCCTAACGTAAATCCTCCAACAACATCTATCGAACTTCTACAACAAAAAGTTGAACTAGCCAATCAAGTTTCTTGGGCAAATTTCGGATTCTACTTGGGAGCCACAAACTTTAATATCGAAGAAATAAAAAAAATCAATCCCAAAGAAATTTGTGGAGTAAAAATCTTCATGGGATCGTCAACGGGAAATATGCTGGTTGATAACACAGAAACTCTGGAACAAATTTTCGCTCAGAGTCCGGTGCTCATTGCAATCCACAGCGAAGACGAAAGCATAATCCGCCGAAATATTTCCAGCTCCATTGAGAGATATTGTGAAAACATCCCCATGGATCAACACCCGAAAATTCGTAGTGAAGAAGCTTGTTATAAATCAACGGAAAAAGCCATAGAAATGGCTTTACGACATGGTTCGAAACTGCACATTTTACACATTAGCACAGCAAAAGAAATAGAACTCCTTAAATCACTTACCTCCCAACAACGAGAAAAAATAACAGCAGAAGTTTGCATCCATCATCTTTGGTTTACACAAGATGATTATTCAAAACTCGGAACTCTTATTAAGTGGAATCCGGCTATAAAAACAACAAAGGATAGAGAAGCTCTTCGAGAAGCCGTTCGAGACAACATCATTAGCATCATAGCCACCGATCACGCTCCCCACACTCTTGAAGAAAAGCAAAAACCATATCTGCAATGTCCATCGGGAGCCCCCATGGTACAACATTCGCTTATTGCAATGCTTGAATTAGTAAAACAAAACATTTTTACTTACGAGCAAATCGTTGAAAAAATGTGTCACGCTCCTGCCCGATTGTTTAACATCGATCGAAGAGGCTATTTAAAGGAAAACTATTTTGCAGATATTACCATTGTCAATCCAAGAAAAGAGATTAAAATAACTTCTGACAATATTTTCTATAAATGTGGTTGGTCTCCATTGTTAAATGAAAAATTTTCCCATACTGTTGAAACTACCATTGTAAATGGAGAAATTGTCTATTCTCAGGGAAAATTTTTTAAACCCAATGGTAAAAAACTTATTTTCAACACCTTAAAATCACCATCATAATCGAATCCTTTGTGCATTTTGACATAGAAAAACTAAAATTTGTCAAAAAAATGAGGCTTACGCAACGATAGAAAATAAAATATTGCTATATTGCACTAGATTTTAAAATCTTATAACACTAACCCTATGGTAGAGAATTATTTAGCCGAATTGCTTGCCACCAACAACCGAGTAATTGTTCCCGATTTTGGTGCTTTTATGGTTAAAATAGACGGTGATAAGCGTATAATCACGTTTAACGATTTTTTGAAATACAACGATGGATTACTTGTAAACCACATCGCAGCAAAAGAAAACATATCGAAAGAAGATGCTTTGACCAAAATCAAAGAATTTATCAAGACTCTTCAGGATTCGTTAAAGACAAATCCCAAGTATCCACTCAGCACCTTGGGAGTGCTTCTTAGAGACGATCGAGGAGGAATACGCTTTGTTCCTACCGGTGAAACACAGGAGACTGCCAAAAAAGAAGAAGTTTCCCCAAAACAGCCCCAAGCTGAGCCTAAAGTCGAACTTAAAGAACCGACAGCTGTGAAACCAGACCCCACAGCAGCAAGCAGTGCAGGACAAAAGCCGACTCAACAGCAGGCTAAACCCACAGTCAAAACGGGAACGCCTCCCCCTCCACCACCAAAGCCAACCTCATCTAGCAAACCCGCGAAAAAATCTAGCTCATCCTTAATAATAACACTGGCTGTGATAGTAATTCTTCTCGTCGGAGGAGGTCTGGTTTACCTAAATTGGGACGAGTGGACAGGAAAAGCCGAAAAAGAACGCTTAGCCGATGAACTTAAAAAGAAGGAGCAAGCACGTTTGGATTCTATAGCAGAAGTGGAACGTTTAAGAGCAGACAGCATCCGAATGGCAGAAGAAGCCGCAGCTGAACTGCAACGACATAAAAATGAAAAACTTTACTACTTGGTGGCAGGAAGTTTCCAAAGCGAAAGAAATGCTCAACGATTTGCTGAACAACTCCGTAACCAAGGCTATCCCAACGCTGAAGTTTTTATGGAAAGCCGAGGATTTTGGAGGGTTTGTTACAATAGTTATAGCGATCGGCGGGAAGCTTTTGCCGAATATCGTCGACTTAAAGAACAAGATATCCAAGTGTGGGTAATCAAAAAATAATAAAAAAGCGGCTTAGTAGCCGCTTTTTTTTATTTTTTAATATATTGCCACTTATGATGTGCTTTTACTTTTCCACCTTTTAAAACTCTACAGAATATTCCTTCCACAGGCATAATACAATTGCCTACCTGACGAAAAATTGCACAACCATCTCCATGACATTTCTTCCCGATTTGAGATACTTCCAATACCACTTCATCCCCAATGAACTGGTCTCCAATACTGCAATCTTTCAGCTCAAGTCCACGTGATGTTATATTTTCGGCAAATTCACCATACTCAATTTTTCTTCCCAAAACCTTCTCAAAACGCAAAATACTCTCTTCGCCAAGAATACTAATTTGCCTATGCCATTCTCCTGCATGTGCATCGCCATCAATTCCACATTCGGTAATAAAAACCTCATCTACCGGATGCTTTACCACTCCTTTTTCTTTTGAAATGTTTACAGAAAGAATTTCAATAAATTGCTCTTTGTTTTTCATAGGTAAACGTTTAATCCAAATCTTGTTTTTGTTTTTCCAATAAATATATTTCTTTGATTATCATCGATTTATCAACCGCTTTGCACATATCGTAGATTGTTAACAAGGCAATATTGACAGCCGTTAATGCTTCCATTTCCACACCGGTCTTCTCAACGGCAATAGCCTCTGCAATAACTTCTACTCCGTTGGACACCAAATTGCAATCTACCTCAATTTTTGTTAGAAATATAGGATGACAGAGAGGGATTAAGTTCGCAGTTTGCTTAGCCGCCATAATTCCTGCAATCTGTGCGCAAGAAAGCACATCACCTTTCTTCATTTGATTCTCCCGGATTAATGCAATCGTTTCGGGCTGTAATTCTATAAACCCACGAGCTCGAGCAATTCTTCGTTGAATCGTTTTTGACCCAACATCTACCATGTTAGCTTTACCCTGCTCATTAGTGTGAGTCAGCGTTTTTTTCTTCATAATTATCCACCGATATTGAAAAATTGATTTGTATTGTTAAAATGTCCCGATTGGGGTTTATTGAGAATAGCTTTATTAAAAGCCTCTTCAATACCAAGTTTACGAATGTTGTACGATAAATTGTTAAAAAGACAGGGCTTACAATCGCCGGTAGATGTAAGCCGAAGCCGATTACAAATTGAGCAATTACCTCCGTCGCCGCCATGAACTATCCCAAATATTCCACCTTTCAAATCCATCATGGGGATAAATCGAACCTCAACACCTATTTTATCGGCAAATTGCTTTACTGATTGAGCATCCGGTTCGTTGGGAGATTGATGAATAACACAATTAATTTTAACGGGTGTTAAACCGGCAGCCAATGCCGCATCAATACCGCGCATCACTTCGCTGAGTTCTCCCAAACGCGTAATGTATCGATATTTTTCAGGATCGACGGTATCGAGACTAATATTCACTCTCATCAAACCATTATCTTTCAACTCTTTGGCATAGTGTGGCAAAAGTACACCATTCGTAGTTAGCCCAATATCTCGTATTCCATCTATTTGCGATAACATCCCAATCAGTCGCGTAATACCTTTCCGAACCAAAGGCTCTCCTCCGGTAATTTTAATTTTCTCGATTCCCCTCGACACAGCATATTTTGTAAATTCAACAATCTCATCGAAGGTCAAAATCTCATTATGGGATACCTGAGAGACTCCTTCCTCGGGCATGCAATACCGACAACGCAGATTGCAACGGTCGGTTACTGAAATTCGTAAATAATTTATTTTTCGATTATAACAGTCGAACATCTACTATTTCTCCTTTTCGTTTATAGTTCTCGCCCACTTCAAATTTTACGATTCCTATAGCATTAGTGATAGCCATAATGTGTGCTGAGCCATGATATTCAACCGGATACACTTCGTTGTTTTCATTAATACCGACCGGAATCAGTGAAACACGATTGGCATTTTTAATAAAAATATCTACCGCCAATGGCATACGTATAACTAGTTCCGAAAATTGATGTTCCATTCGTGCGTAAACATTTCTCGAAACCAATAACTTACAATGGAGCAATGATGATACCGGATTTCCCGGTAAAGCAAAAATTGTGGTTTTGTCCTTTATTGCAAATAAAGTGGGCTTCCCGGGTTTAACTCGAATCGTATGGAAAACAATTTGAGCTCCTATCTTTTTTAAAATCTCAGGGATAAAATCAAAATCGCCCATGGAAACACCTCCTGACAGCACCACCATAGAAAACTGGTCAATGGCTGAAGAAAGTTTAGTTTCGATTTCGTGAGGATTATCACGAATAATTCCTCCATAGACAGCATCAACAGGCATTTGTCGTAGCATTGCCAAAAGTTGATAGGCATTGGTATTACGGATGGTCGCCCCTGCGGGATAATCGGAAGGCTCTACTAACTCATCACCTGTACTGAAAACCACTGCTCGAACTTTTTTATATACCAAAGGTTGAACCACACCTATTGCCGCCAGCATAGCAATATTCACAGGAGAAAGCAGCTGCCCTCGGTTAAAAATTAAATCACCTTGGCTAACATCTTGTCCCTTCGGTGCAATATTCGTCGATTGGGTTGGATTAGATATTTTAATTTGATTTTCCGATATTTTTTCTACATTTTCGGTTGGAATGATATAATCAGCCCACTCCGGAACTGCAGCGCCTGTCATGATAGCAACACACTCCCCCGGGTTGCAGAAAATGGCCTGCTGGCCTGCTGCAATAGTTCCCTTTACATTCAAAACTTTATGGATATCGGAATAACGCAAAGCATACCCATCCATGGCTGATTTATTGAACGGCGGCATATCGATATCACTAAATACATCTTCTGCCAAAACTCGCCCTAAGGCATCCGGCAGCTCAACCTTTTCGGTTTCCATTATGGGTGCATAGGCTGAAACAAACCGAAAAGCATCTTCAAGATTTATCATGTATAAATTCTATTTTAAAATCACAAAGATAGGACAATTTTTATACCGATAGGTATAAAATACATATCGGATTCGATTTGTTTAAATAAAAGGTACTTCAAATATGTCGTTATCGTTTACCGCAAAAGTATTTGGGAAAATGGTACGTGCTTCGTTTAGAAGTTCATCTGGAATTGGGTATCGGCTGGAATAATGTCCTATGAGCAATTTTTTTACATTAGCTTTTTTGGCTAATTGTGCAGCTTGAAGTGCTGTTGAATGACAAGTTTGACGGGCAAGAGCTAATTCATTATGTAGATACGTTGCCTCATGGTATAAGATATCGACATCACGAATAATTTCACTTAACGATGAACACATTAAAGTGTCGGTAACAAAGGCATATTTTCTTGGTGCAACAGGGTCGATTGTAACATCCCGATTTTTAATAATGGTTCCGTCACGTTCAATATCATCTCCAAGCTTTAAGGTATTGATTTCTTTCACCGTAAAATGCAAGCGTTCATGAGAAGATTTATCTATTTTTCGGTCACGGGGTTGTTCCTCAAATAAAAATCCACAGGTTGGAAGTGAATGTCGTAATGGAAATGAAGTAACTTTCAAACTGCGATCGTTTAAAATTACCTCGGGCATTTCAAAATTGAGGGGATGAATTATAATAGGAAAAGTCCAGTCGATGGTTTCGTACTGGAGCACCGTTTTTAATATGTTTTCAATTTTTGGATCGGCATAGATATGAAGCGGATGGATTCTGCCCATCAGATAGAGTGTAGAAAGGAACCCAAAAATCCCAAAATAGTGATCTCCGTGTAAATGACTTATAAAGATCGAATCGATGCGATTAAATGGAATGTTGTTCTTTCGCATTTGTAGCTGGCAGCCTTCTCCGCAATCGATCAAAAAGAACCGCTCATGTACATTTAAGACATGAGCGGTTGTATTTCTAAGTGTTGTGGGTAGTGCTGATCCGGAACCAAGAATTGTTAATCGGAAATTCATTGATTAACTTTTCTTGAGCTCCTTTTCAAGCATCTCAACAGCTTTCTCCTGATTTTCGGCAATATTTAAAACTGTATCGAGCTGAGAAATGGTTATTAAACGCTCAACTGCTGTTTGCAATCCCGAAAGGACAAAGACCCCATTGGCATTCTTGCACAATCTGTTTGCAACTAAAATAGCGCTCAAGCCCGACGAATCACAATAGCGACAGTTGCTGAGATCGAGAATAATGTTTTTTTCTCCATTTCCGGCGATTAAAACCAATTCTGACTTAAGCGAAGGTGCTATATGGGTGTCAAGTTTGTCAACCATCACCTGAATTAGGGTAAAGTTGTCTTGTTTTTCTATTTTAAATTCCATAGGTCAAATTTTTTCCTAAAGGTAAAAAATCCTTTCGTTTCTTGCAACAATTTTTCAAATTATTCCGATTTTTTTTCTTCGGAGTCTTTATTGAGCATTTCATCCTTAAGCTGCGCCAATTCGGCGATATCGCCTAAGGTGGTTTTCTCTAAACTGTCTTTCAGTTTTTTGGTAGCCTTTTTAGTCGATTTCCTTTCTTTTTCTTCTTCTGCACGAGCAAGGTCTTCAAAAGTGCGACTGTGTGAAACTATGATACGTTTGGCTTCTTTGTTGAATTCGATCACTTTAAATTGTAATTTCTCATCAACTCGAGCTTGTGCTCCGTCCACTTTTACCATATGTTTCGGGGTTGCAAATCCTTCAACTCCGTATGGTAAAGCAATCACTGCACCTTTGTCGGTGATTTCAAGCACAGTGCCTTCGTGGATTGAATCGACAGCGAAAAGATCTTCGAACACATCCCATGGATTTTCCTCCAATTGTTTGTGACCTAAGCTTAAGCGGCGATTCTCCTTGTCGATTTCTAAAACTACAACGTCGATTTCAGCGCCAATGTTGGTAAATTCTGCCGGATGTTTGATTTTTTTTGTCCACGATAAATCGGAAATGTGTATCAAACCTTCAACTCCTTCTTCAATTTCTACGAATACACCAAAACTGGTGAAGTTTCGTACAATAGCTTTATGTTTTGAATTAACCGGATATTTGGTTTCGATTTTTTCCCATGGATCTGCTTTCAGTTGCTTGATACCAAGACTCATTTTGCGTTCTTCGCGGTCGAGGGTTAAAATCACTGCTTCTACTTCGTCGCCAACTTTCATAAATTCATGGGCACTACGCAGGTGTTGAGACCATGACATTTCGGATACGTGAATCAATCCTTCAACTCCCGGGGCGATTTCTACAAATGCTCCATAATCAGCCAACACTACAACTTTCCCTTTAACCTTATCGCCAACTTTCAAATTGGGATCAAGGTTCTCCCATGGATGTGGGGTGAGTTGTTTCAAACCTAATGCAATGCGTTTTTTCTCATCATCGAAATCGAGAATAACAACATTGATTTTTTGATCGAGTTGCACAATCTCTTTTGGATCTGAAATCCGTCCCCACGAAAGATCAGTAATGTGAATAAGTCCGTCAACTCCGCCAAGGTCAATAAACACACCGTAGGCTGTAATATTTTTAACAGTACCTTCAAGGACTTGGCCTTTTTCGAGTTTTGAAATAATTTCTTTTTTCTGCTGTTCAATCTCAGCTTCAATAAGAGCTTTATGCGATACAACAACGTTTTTGTATTCGTGATTGATTTTAACAATCTTGAATTCCATGGTTTTGTTAACAAAAATGTCGTAATCGCGAATAGGTTTAACGTCGATTTGAGAACCGGGCAAGAAGGCTTCGATACCGAAAACATCAACGATCATACCGCCTTTAGTACGACACTTAATGTAACCTTTAACAATTTCGTCGTTCTCATAAGCCAGGTTAACTCTGTCCCACGCGCGCATGGTGCGTGCTTTGCGATGCGATAAAACTAGCTGACCTGTTTTATCTTCCTGACTTTCAACGTAAACCTCTACCTTATCGCCTACTTTTAAATCGGGATTGTAGCGGAATTCATTGAGGCTTACCACACCTTCGGATTTGTAACCGATGTTGATTAGCACTTCTCGTTTGTTCATTGAAACCACTGTACCTTCGATTACTTCATTTTCTACAATCGATGACATAGTTTGCTCATAGAGCTTTTCTAAATCTTTCCGTTGTTCAGCCGTAGTTAATGCATCTGAAGCGTAGGCTTCCCAATCAAAATCGGCAACAGGTGTTGTCACTTTTTTTTGTTCTGTACTCATTTGTTTTTTTGTTTTTGATTATTAATATGTTAGACATTATGTGTAAAAGAGTGTGGCTAAAAATGTTCAACCCACTCCTCCATACATACGAAAATTTTTGCAAAATTACACTTTTCAATTGAAAATTAATTCATTCAGTGAAAGAAAATTGTGTGAACAAAGAATTTTTCTTTAAGACATTTTTTATGACTGTCCAAAGATTGCTAGTTCTTTTACTTTCGATATCTGATTCAAGGTTTCACCAAAACGATTATTGACTACTTCTGTAACTTAATGCTATTCAAAGATATATATATTGCCATAATTTTTCCGATCGCTACCTTTACAATCGTTCTCATTTTGCCTTTTTAGTCATGGAAACCGCTATTGATTTCTTTTAAAATTTGTCGCACTAGTTCAGGCTCAAATCCTCTCCCCATCATTGTACGAATAATTTTCTGTTGTTCAAGTTCATTCGGTCTAGTATTTTTAATTCGTTTACAAATCTCCTGCCGTATCATTTGTAGATAAAAGTCATGATCAATGGCAGATAGGTTTTGTTCAATCAATGCGGCATCAATTTGTTTATTAATCAATTGGTATCGAATTTTTATTTTCCCGTATCGTTTAAGTCGTAGAGCATCGTTAACGTAGGCATTCACATATCGTTCGTGATTAATAAAATTATTTTGCCTCAAGTAATCAATAATTTGTTGACTTATGTTTTTATCAACAATCCCCCACTCGATGAGCTTACTCCGAACATCGGTTTCGCATTTCTCCGATGTGGAGCAATATCGGAGGGCTTTAGCCAAGAAAATTTCATATTCTTTTTCCAACATAACTAATGATTTGATGCTCGAATAAATCTATTTTTCGAGAAAATATCCGGAATAATTTGAACGTTTTGAAAATTCTTTTTGAAAACCAATGATGTTTCGGTTGCAAACTGATGGTTTATCTCAACCCAAACTACCCCATTAACCGATAAGCAATATGCAGCAATCTCAGATATTCTCTCATAAAACACCAATGAATTGGAATCGGGAACAAAAAGTGCAGAATGAGGTTCAAAACCCAAAACATTGTTATGCATGAATTCTTTTTCCGATTCTGCAACATAAGGTGGATTGCTTACGATAATTTGAAATTGGTTTTTGTGGAAATTTCGAGTAAAGATGTCGCAAACTTCAAACTGAACCGGTACTGAATATTGATTTGCATTTATTCTTGCTGTTTCGATAGCTTCCGGCGATATATCAACCGCCGTTACTTTAGCATTGGGGTATTCTATAGCCAGAACAATAGCTATACAGCCGGTTCCTGTGCCAATATCGAGTATCGATGGCTCTGTGATTTTTTCCGAAAGAATGTGCGTTACCAATTCCTCTGTTTCCGGACGGGGTATCAATACACTACGATTGACACAAAACCGATAGTTTCTGAAATTAGCGTAGCCCAATATATATTGAATGGGTTCACCAGATATCAGTCGTTCGAGCTTTTGCAAAAAAAGCAGCTGTTTCTCAAAGGGAATTTCCAAATTTTTATCAATAAGAACTCTGTGCTTCGGAATCCCCAGAACCTCAGAGCAAAGGGTAAAAAATAGAGCAGATATCTCTCTTTGTTCGTATATTTGCGAGAGTTTATCAAAAAATAATGTTTGTAATTGAAAGAGAGTAATCGGTGTTTTCATGAGCCAAAAATACGAAGAAACTGTTGAATTCGACGCAAAAATGATGCGTCGCTGTTTATTCTTAGCTTCACGAGCTAAAGGGAATGTAAGTCCGAATCCCATGGTTGGGGCTGTAGTTGTTTATCGCGGGAAAATTATTGGAGAAGGATTTCATCGACGATATGGCGGGCCTCATGCTGAAGTTCATGCTATCGAAAGCGTTAAAAATAAACAACTTCTTTCAGATTCAACTCTTTATGTCAGCCTTGAACCTTGTTCGCATTGGGGAAAAACACCACCTTGTGCTGACCTAATCATCGAAAATAAGATTCCAAGAGTGGTAATTGCTGCAGTTGATCCATTTGCTAAAGTGTGTGGAAATGGTATCCGTAAACTTAAGGAAGCCGGGATTGATGTAACAGTTGGAACTTTGGAAAAAGAGGCTATTTTTATAAATCGACGTTTTTTTTGCTTTCATCAGAATAAGCGTCCTTACATTATTTTGAAATGGGCGGAGACTTCCGACGGTTTTATTGATGAAATCAGGGCTCCGGAAAACATAACTTCTCCAAAATGGATTACTAACGATGCGGCAAAAGTCTTGGTACATCGATGGAGAAGCGAGGAAGATGCTATTTTGATAGGAGGAAAAACTGCCCTCATGGATAATCCTCAATTGTCTATTCGATATTATGCCGGAACAAATCCGCTCCGTATTGTAATCGACTCTCAAGGTAACCTACCTGAAACATTGAACATTTTCTCATCCGAGCAACCAACGCTTCTTTTTACATCATTTCCCCAAAAATACGAACATCTTTGGGTAAGTGTTGCTGAATTCGACAAAACAGCAGACCTCCATCAAATTCTCTCAAAACTACAATCCATGAATGTGCAGTCGATAATCGTGGAAGGAGGAACAAAAACATTGCAACGCTTCCTTGATCAAAACCTTTACGACGAAATTCGGCGATTCATAGGAGAAGTTTCGTTTGGTAATGGGATCAAGGCACCGATCATCAACAGCCAAATTCCTCAAAAAATTGATAAAATCGGCAACTGCCGTTTGTTAACATACTACAATTCTGAGTTCTACGTCCCAGTCCTTACTCAATTTCCTGGAAATACATTCTTTTAACTCGATATACAAAAGCTTTTACTATTTTTGTAAAAAATAACAAACAATGAAAACTTCTACTTCAAATCAATACGCTGCCTTACACGGTTTCTATGTTGGGATTATGATGATATCCGTCTCGCTTGTTTTTTACCTAACTACCGGATTTTTAATAAGCGAAAAAGGCTTTTCTTCGTGGGCACCAACCGTACTTTTTATCACAGGCTTGTATTTTTTCACGCGCCAGTATCGCAACAAATTTTTTCCAACAGACTTCAGCTTTAGTTCAGCTTTCAAGGTCGCCTTCTTAATAGGATTATATGCCGACATTATTATTACCTTTTTTTATTATCTCCTGTTTAAATATACACCCGAGTTACTACACCAAATGCTGTTAATGTCGCAGAAAACATTTCAAGAATCGGGCATGTCGGACAAAGAACTTGAAACCATGATGAAAACCCTCCAAACCTTTTTAACTCCAGGACTTGCAGCTTTCAGCAATTTTTTCGGAATTCTAATTCAAACAACGCTGGCATCCTTGATTATTTCAATTATCCTTCGAAGAAAAACTCAAGATACAACTAGCGGTTACGACCGGGATATGGCCAATATAGAATGATGCGAGTTATAATAAATATACCCAATGATTTAGCCTCTCTCAATTCCCTGAAAATATGAACGTATCGATTGTAATACCTTTATTCAATGAAGAAGAAAGCCTTGCTGAATTGGTAGATTGGATCACCAAAGTAATGTATGAAAACAACCTTAGTTACGAAATAATTTTGGTTGACGACGGCAGTACCGATAATTCTTGGAAAGAGATTGAAAAACTATCCACCGAATATGGCTGTATCCGGGGAATAAAATTCAAGAGAAACTACGGAAAATCAGCAGCCCTGCATTGCGGCTTTCAACAATCAAACGGGAATGTTGTGATTACGATGGATGCTGATTTACAAGATAGTCCAGATGAAATTCCATCTCTATACAACATGATCATGAAGCAAGGTTACGATATGGTTTCTGGATGGAAAAAGAAACGTTATGATCCCATATCGAAGACTATTCCAAGTCGATTCTTTAATTGGACTGCAAGAAAAGTTACCGGAATTAAACTTCACGATTTCAATTGCGGTTTAAAAGCCTACCGAAACGATGTAGTAAAGAGCATTGAAGTGTATGGCGAAATGCATCGATACATTCCAGTGTTGGTCAAACAAGCCGGATATCAAAAAATTGGCGAAAAGGTAGTGAAGCATCAAGCTCGCAAATATGGCAAGACCAAGTTTGGTATGTCTCGATTTATTAATGGATTTCTCGATCTGATGACCATTCTTTTTACTACTCGCTTCGGACGTAAGCCCATGCATCTTTTCGGCACGATAGGAATTGTAATGTTTTTCATTGGATTCATGGCTGCCGCATGGCTTGGTATTCATAAATTGATCATGGTTTATCACAATGTACAAATTCCAAGGGTAACATCAAGCCCATATTTCTACATTTCACTGACAGCTATGATTCTAGGAACTCAACTTTTTTTAGCGGGATTTGTAGCTGAACTGGTTTCGCGATCTTCATCAGACCGAAATCGTTATTTAATTGATCAGGAAATTTAGGAGGAGCTACTTTTTTAACACTGACTGCTCCAACCACATATGAAGGGCAACAATCAACCACAACCGATTATACAAATAGTCGTGGTTATGTTTATAGAATTTGTGTTTTAAATTTTCAACTTGTCGAACATTTACCAAATGATACTTTTGAATCATATCTGCCGACAAATAATCTAAAAACAACTCCTTCAACTCGTTTTTCATCCAAATTTTTAAAGGTACGGCAAACCCCTTTTTGGGACGCTCAAACAATTGTGGCGGTAGATTTTTCTCTAATAATTTCCGTAAAAGGTATTTCCCTTTCCCTTGCCGTATTTTTAAATTTGGATCCAAATTTAACGACCACTCCACTAATCGATAGTCAAGCAATGGAACTCTGTTTTCGAGACTGAATAGCATGCTGGCACGATCGGTTTTAACTAATAAATCGTCGGGTAAATAGTGATAAACATCAAAAATCGCCTGTTTTTCAGCCGGAGTAAGTTTCCTGTTACGAAATGATTTGCTGGTGTATCCAATATCCACAAATTCTAAATTTAACAATTCGCTAGTTTCGGAACCGGTAAAAAGATATTGCTCCTGGGAAAAAATATGGAGCGGTTGATTGATATTCGATTGAAAAAGATGTGAAATTCTTCGGAATCTGTCGTTACCTAAATAGTAAAATCCAAGTCCTAATATTCCTGAGAGATTTTTAACAACAGGATTGTTTAGTCGTTGAGCCCATTGGTAGGCACCATAACCATGGAATAATTCATCGCCTCCATCGCCCGAGAGTGCAACCTTAACATGTTGTGATGCCAATTTTGAAACCAACATTGTGGGAATGGCCGATGAATCTGCATAAGGCTCGTCATAATGACGAATCATGACCGGAAGCATTTCCAATGCTTCGGCAGAAGTAACTGTCATTTCATGATGGTTAGTTCCTATATGTTGAGCAATTTTTGCTGCCCATGGGCTTTCGTCGTAGGCATCGTATTCGAAACGAATGCAAAAGGTATCGAGTTTTTGAGAGTGATTTTTTGCAGCATAATAAGTTACCAGCGTGGAATCAATTCCCCCACTCAATAATGATCCAATAGCAACATCGCTAATCAATCGTAACTTGACCGAACTCTCGATCAACTCTTCCAATTGTTCTAGTGCCAAAGACTCATCTTTTAAGGTTGTTGGGGCAATTTTTGAATCATCAATTTGCCACCATCGTTTTTTCTGAAAATCATCAATAGAAACTTTCAGATAGCTTCCGGGTTCTAATTTAAAGATTCCATGGTATATTGTGTGTGGAGATGGAATATATCCCAATTGGAAATAAGCCGGTAAAACATCGTGATTAAGGGATAGCGATCGTGCAATTTCTGGCAGAGCCAGAATGGCCTTTAACTCGCTGGCGAAAATAAAAAACTCTTGCGTATGTGCGTAATATAATGGTTTTATGCCTATTCGATCACGAAAAAGAGATAACTCCATTTTTTCCCGATCGTAAATAGCAATGGCGAACATACCATTTAGTTGGTGAACAAAATCATCACCAAGAAGAATAAAGAGTTGTAGAATAACTTCTGTATCGGTTGCTGATTCAAGCTCAAGATTGTAGCGTTGGGCTAATTCTTTAAAATTAAAAACCTCGCCGTTGTAAGTAATTACATATCGTTTGCATCGACTAATCATGGGCTGGTGCCCTTTGGATGATAAATCAATTATACTAAGGCGATTATGAGCAAGAGCAATAAAATTATCGGTAAAAAAACCGGTATGATCGGGTCCACGATGATACATTGTGGAAGTCATACGGTATGCCGACAAAATATCTGAGTTCTTAAAATTGCATAGCACTCCGCTGATCCCACACATGGCTTCTTATCAATTCAGGTTTCTGATTAAATTCCCTTCCCGAACTTATCGAGTATAATCAGCAGTGGTGCATTATATCGATCGATTCCCTTGGGATTGGGATTCTCAATGTCAATCGGCATGAATACTTTTCCACAAAGCGCAATTCGTCCATCCATAAGAATTTTAGCAGCAACAAGATCGGAAGTTGTGGGAAGAATTTTGGCAATATTAGTAGGAAGCTTTGAATCAGGTAAATCAGTCACGCCCAACTCACGTTGATATTCAATTTCTAGATTTTTTCCAATAATGGTGTATTTTGCTTTAGTAACAACACGTCCACTGATCATGGTTAAGTTGGATCCATAAAGCATAATTTTTTTCCCGGGTAGAATTAATATTCCGTTGGCATTGATGTTAGGTATGGTAGATGCCTTTTGAGGGCTTCCTCCACTATTTAATTCAAGGATTCGGGTTTCAGAGGTTCCCAAATATTCTTTGCTGTAACTGCAAGTATAGATAAAGGTGGAACGGTCAAGTTGTGCAATATCTTGAGTGAAAAAGTTTGAAGGGACAGCAATTGCTTGTCTCCACAAAATCTTTCCTGTTGAAGAAACTCTATAAGCTATCGGAGTATAATTTCGCATATTGTTTTTATACTCTTTCCCAAGAATTATGGCTGAATTATCGGAACAAACGATAACTCGAGTAGCCTCTTCGTTTCCATCGGTCTGAATTGGTGTGGACCAAAGGTAAACCTCATCCAAAGGATTAATTTTATGTACGATAATATTATAGCGCTTATTTTCACCGACTTTGGTGTGTGCTGCAATAATGAAGTCATCCCCATAGGAGAAGTCACTAAAAATAGTACTATAAATTGAAGCCTCGGGACTAACTCCTTCAATTTTTCCCGTTGGAGTTAATTTTAAATAAAACGGGCGATATAACTCTTTTTGCTTTGTGGTTCCATAAACTTTTACGCTGAGATCTTTCGATATTACTAAACCTCTTATATCCCACACCGGATACTTTTCATAAAATTTATGAATTAATGGTTCTCCCTTCTTATCAAACCTGCCAAAATAAGGGATGGTCACGGAATAGTCTTCCGTTGAAGCTTTTCCTACGAGATAAATCTCGGTATTGGGAGCTTCTTGAATCCCTACAATATTGTTGTGTTTATATTCAGAATTAAGATTCGGGTAAAAGAAAATACCTACCTGCGAAAAAAGATTTGAATTGATTATGATCAAAATTGCTATAGCTAAATTTCGAAATTTCATGCGTTTTAAATTTTATCAGTTATCGAACACTCAGAACTTGCACAGATTTTAACCCTTAAAAAATATCCACGTTTCTGTGCATATCAAAATATCTTTTACAGGCATAAAAATAGGAAAATATTTAATTAGCTCAAAATTTTTTATTGATGTCTACGGAAATGCTATGTTTAATTCCGATGCAGAAATTCCATGGTAATCCTTACCAAAGATGCACTTCCAATGAACAAAGGGGTTCGCTGATGAATTGAAGTCGGTTGTATTTCCAGAATCCGATCCACTCCATTGGTTGCTAAGCCACCCGATTGTTCGGCTATAAAAGCCAATGGATTACACTCATAGAGAAGACGCAATTTCCCTTGAGGATTTTTTGCTGTACTTGGGTACAAAAATATTCCGCCTTTAAGAAGATTACGATGAAAATCTGCAACTAATGAGCCAATGTAACGACTTGAATAAGGTCGGTTGGTTGAAGCATCGTTCTGCTGGCAATACTCAAGAAAATGTTGAATCCCTTTTGGAAACGTCTCGCGATTACCTTCATTTATACTATAGGTTGTGGCTTCGACAGGAGTTTTGATGTCGTAATGCGAAAGGCAAAATTCTCCAATGGATGGATCAAGCGTAAAGCCATTCACCCCGGAACCTGTGGTGTACACTAGCATTGTTGATGAACCGTAAACAATGTATCCTGCTGCGACCTGAGCCGTTCCGGGTTGTAAAAAATCGGTTTCTGTAGCTTCGTTTCCTCTTGGTGAAATCCGCTTATATATGCTGAAGATAGTTCCTATAGATACATTGACATCGATGTTGGAACTGCCATCAAGAGGATCTAAACAGACGATGTATTTCCCATCCCTTGATAAAGTGTTATCGAATGCAATAATTTTACTGTTTTCTTCGGTTACAATTCCGCAAACTTCGCCACATGCTCTAAGAGCTTGAATAAATTGATTGTTTGCAAAAACATCGAGTTTTTGCTGATGCTCTCCTTGAGTGTTTATGGCTCCAATATCTCCAAGGATATCAACGAGTCCGGCCTTGCTTACCTCGCGATTAACAATCTTGGCAGCAATGCCTATGTGCAACAGCAAGCGGCTGAATTCGCCGGTTGCGTAGTTAATGCTAGCCTGACAACGAATAATAAATTCGTTTAGTGGCATTCCGATGTAGGCTTTATCAAACATGGCTATTCTTTTTTATTCAATATTTTTTTTAAGCTAATTTAGTACTTTTGCATGAAAAAAATAGTTTATGGCTTTACCAAAAATCAATGTACATAAATTTGGTGGTGCAAGCGTTTCCTCAGCTGATGCAGTGAGACACATGGCCACTATTGTCAAATCATTCGAAGGAAATATTGTGATTGTTGTATCGGCTATGGGAAAAACCACCAATGCTCTTGAGCGCCTGTTGCATGCATGGATGAATAACTCGCCCGATTATTTATTGATTTTCAAAGAAATTCAAGATTATCATCACACTATCATTAAGTCGTTATTTGGCCATGAAAAGCTTTTTGACGATGATTTTGAAGCATTCAAATCATTACTCAAGGAAGAGCCTTCGTTGGATTTCAACTTTGAATATGACAAGATAGTTTCATTTGGTGAGTTAATTTCAACTAAAATAGTTGCAAAATATCTTCAGCAAACAATATCAGATGTGGAATGGGTTGACATTCGACACTGTTTGAAAACCGACACTATATTTCGTGAAGCCTCGGTTGATTGGGAATTAAGTGCCTCGTTAATACCCAAAACCATTAACTTTAAAAAACACCGAATTTTTTTAACCCAAGGATTCATTGGTAGTACAATTCGTAACCACACAACCACTTTGGGACGAGAAGGCTCCGACTACACTGCTGCCGCTTTAGCATGGTTGCTCGATGCATCGTCTGTTACGGTTTGGAAAGATGTTCCCGGTATAATGAATGCAGATCCAAAATGGCTACCCGAGGCTGTTACCCTAAAAGAATTATCCTATGCTGAGGCGGTAGAATTAACTTATTACGGTGCTAAGGTGATCCACCCTAAAACATTACGCCCCCTGCAACAAAAAAATATTCCTTTATTTGTCCGGTCGTTTGTTAATCCTGCCCTTCAAGGAACTGTTATTGGAGAAAACGCACTGGATCAAGGAATTCCTTTTTTTATTCGTAAAGAAAATCAAATTCTTATTACCCTTTATCCCCAAGATTTCAGTTTTATTGCCTACGATAACATCCAAACCATTCACGAAGTTTTCAATAAATATAGATTGAAAATCAACCTAATACAAATGTCAGCATTGAGTTATTCGGTTTGTTTCGATAACAAACCCGAAATTTGGATATCGTTAAAAAATTCGTTATCCAAGGCATTTCGTCTAAAGTATAACGAAAACGTGGAATTAGTAACCATCCGTCATTATAACGACGACAGCATTGCTAAAATCATAAGTAATACCAAGGTTTTTCTTGAACAACGAACCCGAGTAACGGCTCAATTTGTAGTATCGCTGAACAATTGAATTATTTTGCGGGCCAAAACTTCTGATAGACGAAGATTAGATTCATAAGTCCATCCGGCAATGTGGGGTGTAAGAATTACTTTTTCGGACTTTAGAAGCTCTCGAAATGTATCATCGGTTTGCAAAACGGTTTCAAACGAAACTGATTCAAATTCGAAAACATCAAGACAAGCTCCGGCAACCTTACCACTATTGATTGCGTTGAGCAAATGACGAGTGTTGATCACTTTTCCCCGTGAAGTGTTGATAATATAAACTCCTTGACGGCAATTGTGTAGGAATTGCTCGTTGACCATGTAATGCGTTTCACTGTTATAAGGAACGTGAAAACTAATGACATCACACGTGGATTGAATGGTTGCCAAATCGGTTTCTGAAACATAAAATGGAGCGTAGTACGATTTATATTTATCGTAAGCCAAAATGCGACAACCAAATCCCAACAGCTTCTCAGCGAAGGCACTTCCGGTGTTACCAAAACCAATTATTCCCACACACTTTCCTTTTAATTCAATCCCCCTATTGTCCTCCCGTAGCCAAATTCCATTGCGAATCTGCTGATTGGCTCTTGAAATGTTGTTAAATAATGACAGGAGCATTGAGAGTGCATGCTCGCCCACTGCATCGCGATTACCTTCAGGACTATTGATGCATTGTATCCTCAGTTTTTTTGCAGCCTCTAAATCGATATTTTCCAAACCTGAGCCTACTCTGCCAATGAATTTTAATCGCTTGGCTTGCCCTAAAAAATCAGCATCGATATAAAACTTGCTTCTGATGATAATGCCGTCATAATTAGCGATAATTGGGAGATACTCTTCCTTCTTTGTAAATGGAAAATATTCGCATTCAAATCCTGCCTGTTCGAGTAACTGCCTTAGAAGCGGATGAGTTGTGTCAACAAATAAAACTTTCATGATAAAACCGTTTCTTTACTTTGAGAGAAGAATAACTCGCTATCGAATCTCATTGTCACAATATCGAAATACTTCGGAAGCGAATTTATTCCATGCACAAAGATAAAAGGTATTTGCGTTTTTCACGAAATTTTAAAGTGTCCGACAATGTTCTTAAAACCTTCGGCATTTTCAAATAAAAGCTGCGCTGCAGAATTAAGTTCTTCTGCCACAACCGCATTTTCCTGACTTGCTTGACTAAGTTGTTGAATCGAAACATTTACCTGCTCTACGATACTTGTTTGATTTGCCGATTCTTTTGCAACTTCCTGAATTAAAACCTTGGTTTTTTGCATTGAAGGGATAAGCTCCCAAAGAATCTGATATGCAGAATTTGTAGCAATATACGTATTGGAAGATATTTTTGTGATTTCGTCGGCTGCTTCACGAGAACGATCGGCGAGTTTACGAACCTCATCGGCCACTTGCATGAAACCTCGTCCATATTCACCGGCTCTGGCAGCCTCCACTGCCGCATTCAAAGCCAATATTCCGGTCTGATCGGAAATTTCTTTGATTATGCTAATTTTTTCCACAATTTTTTTCACTGCTTCCACGGAATGAAGACTATTTTCTCCAACATTTTCAATTCGTTTGGATAGCGCCTCTTGAATGGCGGCAGTCTGAACAGCATGTTGACTTACGGTGTTTATCGAGTCAACGATCTGTTGCGATGAAGAAGAAAGTTCTTCGACCGTTGAAGCCTGCGAAGCTGCTTCTGTCGATAACATACTGGAGGTGCTACTGATTTGCCGACTTTGATCAACAACCATTTCAGCTCCTTGAAAAATAGAAGTAACAATTTCCCTTAATTTATCGGATAAATTTTCAAGCGATTCAATCATGACGTTCACTTCTTCAAGCGACGATTTTTCGATTGAGGAGGTCAAATCGCCTTCGGCAATTCGCTTGGAAAAAAGGATACTGTTTCGAATCGGGACAAGGATTAAATTGCTGAAAATGCCCAATATTATAGCAAATAAAAGGACTACAATAGGCACTACCATTAACATGGTGTGCAACATCTGCTTTACTTCTCCATAGGCGTCAGAAGCCTCAACCATTACAATAACCCATTGATTTTGGGTGGTTGAAATTTTCCTATAAAAAAGAAGCATTTCATCATCCTGATATCCAATACGATCAGAACCTTGAATCCCTTGCAATGTAGCTTTAAATAAGATTTCTTTATCACGGGAAAGTGTGTTGGCAAAAGGATGAATCCAACGATCATTATCGGAGTTATAGATGAAAGCATAACCTCTGTTAAACAGTGTGGTTCCGGAAAGCACGGGAACTAACTTACTTTGCGCCTGATCCCATGAGTTGTTGCTTAAGAAAACATCAGCTACCTCGGCAAAATATTCCACATAATTTTTTGAACGCGAGTTAACATACCTATCAATTCTATTATATTCGAGGATATAGGCAAGTATTGCCAAAAAAGTAATGAGCAATGCTACGGATAAGGTTATTACTAGATTAAGCTTGGTCCGTATTTTAAATTTTGCCAATAATTCCATTGCATTACAAATTTAAAATTTAATTATTCATGTAAAGTAAAATAGGAAACTAACGCATCAGTTTCCTTACTGTGTTCAAACAAGGCTTCGGCCGAAGCATGTAATTCCTCGGCTGAAGCGGCGTTCTGCTGTGTATTATTATTCAGAACATGTATAGCATTATTAATTTGTAAAATCGCACCATTAAGTTCTGAGATTGAGTTTGAAATTTCTTCAACTAATGTGGATGCTTTTTTTATTTCCGGAATAAGTTCATTCATATTTTGGTTTGTGGCAGTAGTCAACTCTAAACTTTGTTGAATCAATGCAATGATTTCCTGAGCGGAATCCTTACTTTTTACCGCTAACCTGCGAACTTCGGCAGCAACCACAGCAAAGCCTTTACCGTGCTCACCGGCTTTTGCTGCTTCAATAGCTGCGTTTAATGCTAATAGATTGGTCTGAAAAGCTATTCTGCTGATAACATCAATCTTATCGGCCATAAGCCTAATAGCATCAATACTTTGCTTTGAGGACTGATTCAACTGTTCAATTTTACTTAAACCGGTTCGGGCAAGTTTGCCGGTTTCTAAAGCCTTACGAGTAATGAGCGAAAAATTTTCACTGATTTGCTGAACCGTGGAAGAAATTTCTTCAATGGTTGCAGCTTGATTGCTTGCAGCATTAGAAATTGTTTGCGTTGAGCTCGTTATTTCTTGTCCCGTGGCACTGATTTGTTGAGAAGCTGTTTTGATTTCTTCCATAATTTTCGAAAACTTCTCTCCCATACTATTAAAACTCATAGCCAATTCAGCGTATTCATCTGACCCGGTATAATTGAAACGCTGACCCAGAGAACCTTCGGCCATCTTTTGGGCAAAACGAGTTCCATCATATAAAGGCTGAGTAACACTGTTGGTGAATCGAAAAAGAATAATATAAAAAGGGATCCCGGTAACTAAAACTATTACATAAATGTAAATGAATTTTTTGAAAACTTCCACATCTAATGCATTTGTTGGAACTTTTGCGGCTACATAATATTTAGAGTCTCCTGTTTGCTTCAGGTAAAGATTCCAATCTTTTTCAGAGGATTTTGTAAGGTTAGATTTAATCATAGAATGAAAAAGCTCACGATCGAGCACCGAACCACGGGGATTACTTAGAATATTCCCATCTCTGTCGAGAATTAAAAGATACCCCTCTCCAAAAATGGTTTTCGACATCAAGTATCGATTAATCGATTCCTGCCAGGTGTCATTTCCAACCACAGCAACTTCTTTAAGTAAAGATTCAACTATGATTATCTTGTCGGTTATTTCACTATCAAAATTTTTGTGGATGCGTACTCGCTGAAGTGTAAAGGTGAGTGTTGAGACAAAAGCCAGAGCAATAAAAACTAATCCTCCAACTACGATTCTCATGAAACGAGAAAATTGCAAAACCATAACGTTATATTTAAAATACCCCTTATTTTCAAGTAAAAATAAAAATATTTGCTTTCGGCAGCAAATTTTTCGCAATTTTTTTGTCCGATTTTAATAAAAAAATTTTTTTATCTTTGATATCAAGTTTCACAATGATGAAAAATTCATGCAGTATGAATTATTTTAACAAAAAATCAAACGTATGAGAAAAAGAAAACACTTTTTAACCCTTCTCCTTCTAGCTATAACAATATTGCCGGTAGGAGTTAATGCTGAGGGCTATCAGCTGAATCTGCAGCATGTTCGAAACACCGGAATGGGACATGCCGGAGCAGGACTTTTTTCCGGGGCATCATCAATGCATTATAATCCCGGGGCATTAGGCATGATGAGCTCAAAAATGGAATTCACGGCAGGAGGTTCATTAGTCTTCACTTCGAATGTTTTTCAATCGACGGTTTCTGATTATCATGCAAAAACAGAGAATCCGATAGGAACGCCATTTTATGTCTATTTTGCTGGCAAAATCAACGATCGCATTGCGCTCGGACTTGGTGTTAACACTCCATACGGAAATACGCTTAAATGGGAAGATAATTGGGCGGGACGTTATTTAATTGAAAAAATCTCGCTAAAATCAATAACCCTTTTACCAACCCTAAGTTATAAAATAAACGATATGTTTTCGATTGGTGCCGGGGTTCTTTATGGGATTAACAGCGTTGATTTAACAAAAGCATTACCTCTTGGCGGTTCATCCGGTGATGGGGAAATTAATTTAAAAGGAACAACAAACTCCATAGGATTTAACGCCGGGATTTATGCCCAAATCAATGATAAACTTTCGGCCGGAGTAAGTTATCGAAGTTTACAAAGAGTAAAACTTGACGAGGGAGACGTTACATTAAATGTTCCCACATCGTTAGAATCAATGTTTCCTACTGATGCAAAATTCAATGCTGAACTTCCTTTCCCTTCCAACTTAAATGTTGGAGTTTCCTACAAACTAACCGAAAAACTTTTGCTTGCTGTCGAAGTTAATTTTGTAGGATGGAGTGCTTACGATTCATTAAATTTTGATTTTACTCCAAACACACCTGCATTGCAAGATTCCCGCAATCCAAGACTCTACGAAAACACCATGATTTTCCGAATTGGGGCTGAGTATGAAATAAACAAAGAAATTAAAGCACGCTCAGGTTTTTATTTCGATCAGACACCAACTCAAGACGATTATTATTCGCCGGAAACTCCGGGTGCTAACAAATTGGGTTTTGCAGGAGGCGTAAGTATGAATTTGTTTGAAAACTTTAGCTTTGATTTTGCTCTACTGTATATCTACAGTTTTGAAAGAGAGGCGTACTACACTCCCGACAACTTTGGAGGGAAATATCACACAACCGCATTAATCCCTAATTTTGGAATTAATTATAAATTTTAACCTAAAATTAAAATCCCATGAAACGATTTTTTACATATGTAACCACCATAACCCTCTTTATGTGGGGATGTGAGGCACACCTTGACACTTTTGAACCCTCAGCCGGAGAAGCTAACTTTGAAACAATTGTTTTTATAGGAAATAGTTTGACAGCCGGTTATCGTGATGGTACACTTTATCGATCCGCGCAATATGAATCGTTCCCGGCAATTATCCACAAACAGCTCTATAATTCCGGATTAAACAAGAAACCGTTTAAAATTCCCCTGATGGCTGATGAAGCCGGTTTGGGTGGTCGCAGAATTTTAGGACAAGTTACTGGTTGTGACGGCAATACAAGCTTGGCTCCGGATGCATATCAGGCAACACTAAACTTGGCCGCCAATATGGCAAATATCTATGCACAGCAGGGACCGTTCAATAATATGGGTGTTCCGGGGGTAAGACTCCCTCATATTTTTGCTGCAGGATATGGAAATTCAGCTTTAGGTCAAGGCAGATTTAATCCATATTTTAGTCGAATGGCCTCAAATCCCATGGCTAAAATTCTAGACGATGCTTTGGCACAACAGCCCACGTTTGTTGTAACCTGGATCGGAAACAACGATGTCCTTGGATATGCCTTAGCCGGAGGTTATGGAGATACCATTACTTCAATCGCTTATTTCAATCAACTTCTTAGTTATTATGTAAACCAAGTTTATACCGGAAACACTAAAGGCGCAATATGTAATATCCCCCCAATAACGGCGGCTCCATTCTTTACCACCATAAAACCGAACAATCTTGTTTTAAACGCATCACAAGCAGCAGTATTAAACCAAGCCTATGCTGCCTATAATCAAGAAGCAACACAATTAGGAAAAGATTCCATAAAATTTAAAGAAGGAGCCAACTTTTTTATTATCCAAGACACCACTTTAAGTATGCTCGGAGGAATAAGACAAATCAAAGCAAACGAACTTTTACTTCTAACTCTGCCTCAGGATAGTTTAAAATGTGGAGGTTGGGGTACCCAAAAACCCATTCCGCACTATTATGTCCTCGATGCTTCAGAATTAGCTAATATCAACGCAGCAACTACAGCATATAACAATCAAATTGCTTCCTTAGCTCAACAAAAAAACTTGGCTTTGGTTGATATTCATACATTGTTAAGTGATATCTCCCTTAATGGAACTCGAATCGAAGGTCAAACCTTTAGTACAACATTTGTAACCGGGCAAATTTTCTCGCTCGATGGAATTCACCTAACGGGGAAAGGTAATGCTATTGTGGCAAACTATATTATTGACGCAATAAATCAGAAATACAACGCGAAAATCCCCAAAGCTATGGTTCAAGAATATAGCGGAAATATATTCCCCTAAATCAATTCAAAAGGCAGCTAAAAAGCTGCCTTTTCTTTTTTCATTTTATTCGAGATTCTCTGAACAATTGGCGTATAATTCCATCGCCTAATCCAATTTTAGGTACGATAATGTATTTAGCTCCAACTATCTTCATAATGCTGATAAAAATCTCTAACGCCGGAATAATAACATCGGCTCTATGCGGACTCAAATTTACGTTCATCAAGCGCTCTTCATAGGACATCGACAGCATTTGTTTATAAACATTGACCAATTTTTTAAACTTAATTGGCTCCCCTTCTTCTTTTCCTGTAAGTTTGAGAAAACGGTTAATATTACCTCCGGAACCAATAACCACCGGAGTAGGATAATCGTGAGCATACATTGAAAGCCAATCTTTCATTTCTTCCAACACACTATCTTGTACCGATCGAGTTAAACTTCTTACAGATCCGACTGCAAAAGATTTAGATGTAACGGTTTCGTGGTTTGAATACCAAACTATTTCTGTACTTCCTCCACCGACATCCACATAAAGATAATGTTGACGGCGATCCATCATTTCAGCTAATCCTCCCGATTGAATTAGAAAAGCCTCTTCTTCTCCCGAGATTATTTCGATAGAAATGCCCGTTTCCTCTTTTACTTTTTTTACAACATCTGAAGCATTCGTTGCTTCGCGCATTGCGCTCGTTGCGCATGCTCTGAATCGGGAAACCCCAAAAGCCACTAATAAATGCTTAAACCCATGGATTGTCTCTAGCAAAAGTTGTAGTTTCTCCTCTCCTATACTACCCACGGTAAACACATCTTCACCTAACCGGATCGGAACACGAACTAACGTAATTTTTTTATACTGAACCGTTTCTATAGTCTGATAAACACTTGTAATTATCAAACGAACAGCATTTGAACCAATGTCAATAGCACCAAAGGTCTGGATTTGGATCATATAGGGCGGGTTTTTTGTTTTAAATATTCGTATATGGCAACTTGAGCTCTGACGGGTTTCTGATTTCCTTGTTGTTTGTAAGGATTCAAAAGGCTACGATCAATTATTCGAGCTTTTTGATTATCGCTCCACTGAATGTCGAAAATGGTTCGCAATTCTTGCTGCATCTTTGGGTTGTAAACCGGGCAGGCAACCTCAACACGATAATCGAAATTTCGAATCATCCAATCGGCGCTCGTAAGGTAATAAAGCTCGTTTCCTCCGTTGGCAAAAATTACAAAGCGGCTATGTTCCAAATATTTATCGATTATGCTTATGGCTTGTATTTTTCCATTCAATTCGGGCATATCAGGCTTCAATGAACACATCCCACGAACAATCAACTTTATCTCCACACCTTTTGTTGCCGCATAATATAGATGCTTAATTATATTTTCGTCAACTAAATTATTGATTTTTAGATGTATATAAGCCGGTTTGCCTTGACGACAATTTTCAATTTCATTATCGATAAGTTTTTTGAAGCGCTTCCTCATGCCATATGGAGCAACTATCAAATGCTTAAAATTAAATCGTTTAAAGCTGTCTTTCAAAAATTCAAAAACTTTGTTGATCTCGTTTCCAATTTCTACATTGGTAGTGAAAAGGCCTTCGTCACAATAGAGTGTTGCTGTATCTTCATTAAAATTTCCTGTACCAATGTAGGAATATAGCTTTTCGACACCATTTTCTATTCTGACAACTAACGCTAATTTGGCATGCACTTTTAATCCGGGAATACCCTGAATTACTTTCACTCCTGCCTCTTGCAACATCGACGACCATTTGATATTGGCTTTCTCATCAAATCGGGCCAAAAGTTCGATTACGGCAATTACCTCTTTACCATTTTTGGCGGCATTGATCAATGCATTGATGACTTTTGAACTTTTAGCCAACCGATATAATGTAATTTTGATCGATTTTACTTTTGGATCGACCGCTGCTTCACGTAAAAAATCAATTAGATGGTTAAACGTGTGATATGGGTAGTGAACCATCACATCTTTTCGACGAATAACATTTAATATGCTCTTATGCCGATCTATCTCGGGATGAAATAACTGTGGGGGGTTTTGATTCAACAGCTCTTTTTTTACCGCCGGAAAATTGATATAGTCTTTAAAATTGTGGTATCGACCTCCGGGAATCATCAAGTCAAGCTTTGAAATTCCCATGCCTTTGATGATCACGGAGAGTAATTCCCGATCGATATCTTTATCGTAAACAAACCTAACTGGACGTCCAATTTGTCGTTTCTGCAATCCCTGCGTCATCTTCTCCACCAACGATTTCGAAATATCGTCATCGATATCTATTTCTGCATCTCGAGTTACTTTTATGGTATATGCTTGAATTTCGTCGTATTCAAACATGAAAAATATTTCATCGAGACAGTATCGAATCAGATCGTCTAAAAGTAAAATCCTAACACGCCCGGAGTTGTAAAAATCGGGAAGAACAATAAAGCGCGATACTCTTTCATTCACCGGAACCTCTATCAAGGCATAGCGGATTTTGAGCTTATTGTTTTTTTTAGATGTGAGTTTAACTGCTAAATAAACAGTTTTATCTTTTAGATCGGGGAAAGGATTTTTGGGAGCGATTAATAATGGAACGATATGAGCACTTACAACTTCGGTAAAAAAATTCAACACAAATTCTCCTTCCTCGGCAGTAAGCTGTTTATGGTCGATGATATCTATTTTTTCACGTTGTAATTCAATCAAACAATTGGAATAAATTTTTGAAAATTTCTCCTGTAGTTTCAATACTTTTTCCTGAATTTTTTCAAGGATTTCCCCCGGGTCATGTTCGGGAAAGTCTCGGGAAGCTTTTCCCAATTGTACCAGCCTTCGCATGCTTGCTACGCGTACTCGAAAAAACTCATCTTGATTGTTGGAATATATGCCTAAAAATCTAAGGCGTTCAATTAATGGAACTGTCGGATCGGCAGCTTCATCGAGAACTCGTTCATTAAAGGAGAGCCAGCTTAATTCGCGATTTAGCAATTCGCTGCCTAAATATTCATGCATAGGTTAATTGCGTTCAAAATCCATTAAATACTCTACGCGTCGTTCTATACCATTGTAGATTTCAGTAACTTGCCCAACAGTAAAGTTCTGTTTATTTGCAAACTTGATCATCGCGGGATAGGCTTTCATTATTCCCAATTGCAATGAAAGTTTTCCACGAAAAGGGAAGCTTACCACAATTCGTTCTTTTTTTTCAAAAGTGGCAAGCGAAAGTTCCTTGGATAGATCGATTAAATTTTCTTTTGTACCTTTATATAATACAAAACCTATTTGAGCATTGATGTCTTTAGCGGTTGACGCAGGAATATCATCATAAATACAAATGGGATGAGCATACCCAATTTGATGCTTTTTTAAAATTTCAACTTGTTTTTCGAGTGTTGGCAAGATTTCTTTTGGATCACCCAAAAAGCGTTGGTTGGTGATGGCATACCCTCCTGATTCCTCAATTTTGGGTTTGACACTATAAAAAACACCTTGTGTGAGAAGATAAACTACCATTCCAATTACGGCTAAAGCCAAGATGATGGTAATAATGAGCAGTATTTGATATTCCATAATTAATTACAATATATGTTTCTGAATGGTTTCCAAAAAGATTTGCAATTTAACAGGCTTTTGGATAAAATCTGTAAATCCTGCGGCCTTACATCGACTTTCAACATTATCAACCTTCATGGCAGTTTGTGCTATGATAGGGATTGTTAAATTTTGTGCTCGAATAATGCGAGTGGCTTCAAAGCCATCTTTCCCAGGCATATTAAGATCCATAAGAATCAAATCAACCTTATTTTCTGCCAGCAAATTAATAACTTCGTCACCGGTGCGTGCATGTAGTATTGAGACTCCTGTTCTTCGAAGTGCCTCAGTCATGTAAAGATAGTTTGATTCAATATCGTCGGCTATAAGAATGGTTTTATCACTCCAATCTTGTTCACGGTTTATTTCTTGCTGTGGAACGTTGGGGATTAGACGCACTCCGAGAATCAGCATATCATCAACCTGAAAATGGTTTCCTCGCCATGCTTCGATGGTTTTTTCAAACACTTCAGCTTGTTTTCTCATGGTCATGGCGTTAATCTCAACCAATAATTGTTTAAATCGTTTTATCATAAATTTTCGCCCCTGCTGACCACCAAATTGATCGACATAGCCATCGGTGCAAAGATAAATTGTGTCGTTGGGGTGATACTCAATTTCAGTAGTTGAGAAACGATCAGTCATTTCTTTTTGATAGGCAATGGGCATTGGATCGGGCTGAAACACCTCTACGTTTCTATCGCGTACAAGAAAGAGTGGATTGTTAGCGCCGGAAAATTGCAAACGTCGATTTTTCTGATCGATGATAATCAACACAATGTCCATCCCATCTTTGGCTTCATCCATTTCACCTTTTTGATGGAGAGAGTTTATCACGTACCTACGTAGTTCTGTAAGGATTTCACCGGCTTGCAGTTCACTAATGTGACGATTTTCAACAATTTTGTTAATAATTTCGTTTAAAAATGCAGTTCCTAGCATGCTCATAAACGCTCCGGGGACTCCATGCCCGGTGCAATCAGCAACGGCTAAGATTATTTTTTCCCCTTTTTCTGAAATCCAATAAAAATCGCCGCTGACGATATCGCGTGGACGGAAAAATACAAAACTGTCGGGTAATAGCTTTTCAATGTATGACTGCGGTGGTAATACTGCTGATTGAATCCTTCGTGCGTATTGAATGCTGGCTTTAATTTTTTCGGCTTGTTTTTCAATTTCTTCTTTTTGTTTTTGAATCTCACCATTTTTTTCAGCCAACAATTGGTTTGCCCTTTTTGTCTTACGAATTTGTCCAATAAGGAGAAGACTGAAAATTAGAACTATACTAAAAAAGAGCATAATGAAATTACGAATCAAAACCTGACGTCGTAATTCAGCAGATGCTTGTTCTTCAACCCGTTGCCTTTCTTTTTTCTCGAGTTCAAGTTGCAATTGTTGTTCTTTTGTCAATTGCTCAACTTGTTTCAATGTTGCTTCTGTTTTTTCTAATCGTTGCTCTTTTTCGGCGAGTTCTTTTTCTTTAATGGCTTTTTGAACCTCAATTTGTTGTTTTTCTTGCTTAACTTGCGATATTTCCTGTTGCTTTAAGTGTTTATCAACCGAAGCAAAAAGATTGAAATATTCGAGGTGTTTCTCACTATTCCCCGATTTTTGATAGATTTCGGCTAACAACCCGTAACAGGTTCGCATAAGCGACAGATTATTAAGCTCTTTAGCGTATCCCAAAGCATTTTCTGCAGAATTAACAGCTTGATCGAATTTTTTTTGATTCAACTGGGCAGTAGCTAAATTGGTCAAGGCAGCTGCAATACCGGCCTTATCTCCAAGCTCACGATTCACTTTCAGATTTTCCTTGAGATGCGACTCAGCGTTCTGATATTGACCGGCATCCAGATAGATCATAGCCAAATTGAGGTGAGCCATACGTATCGCGTTTCTGTTGCCATGTTGTTGGGCAAGATCAATGAGCTTCTCAAAAGATTGTATGGCATCATTGATTTGACCTCCCTCCCATTGGCGTGTTGCCAACTTGTTTAAAAGTTGAATAGCGTTGTTTTTATCGTTAGCTTCAAGCGCCTTCTGATATTCAGATCGAAGTTCATCTATGGATTGGCTCTGCGTTGGGATTACCCAAATAACCAATAGGGAGAATGCTACGACAATTCTTTTTAAAAGATTCATCTTAATCTGAGATTAGATGGGGTTTCAATTAACCGAAAATTCGATAGTTCGTGACATTTCGTTTCCCAATTTATCAACGGCTATAATTTCAATCTTGTAATCTCGACCAGGTTCAAATCGTTTGATGGGTTCGGAATAAACCATAAACTGGCCTTGATTTATGCGATAACGAATGGTTTGCAATCCTGCTTTGGCATCTGTTGCCGACAGAAACAATATTACTTGATTGGGATAAACGTTCATTTGTTTGTCCAATATAATTTTTGTACCAATGGGTAATATGCTAAAACGTTCAAAAATCTCCGGAGCAGAATTGTCTATCACAAAAATAAAATCTCTTTGATTCGAATTTCCCACTTTATCGTATGCCGTAAACTGAAGAGAGTAGATTCCTTCGTTTTCAACCACAAATGGTTCGGAGTAACGAACTACATTTTGGTTATTTAGGGAATATTCAATAAAGTCAAGACCCGACTCCTTATCTTCGGCTATAAGTTGAATTTTGGTTTTTGATGTAATGAAAACAGTATCCCGATCATAGAAGGTGTTTCCAATGAATTTGTATTTTAGTTGAGGTCCGGCTAAATCCACATAGAACGATCCTTTTGCCTGACTGCTCTGTCCACTGGTGGATGAATTATTAACGTTATCGATGGCAAAGGTTCGAACAACTATTTGACCTTTTGTGGATTCCAGATAAAAAGGCTCGGTATATAATTGATTGGGGCCACCATTGATTGAATAGTATATTTCCTTCACTCCCGATTTATTGTCGAAAGCTGTAATTTTATATTTTGCTCTTCCGGAACTATATTCTACATTATTTGCTATAAATTTATTACCAAGAATTTCTTCGACAACAATTGGGGGAGTTTTATCAACATAAAAATCGAAAGTCTGAATTGGTTCGATGTTTCCTAAATTATCTTCGGCATAAAATTCTAATTTATGCTCTCCTTCCGACAAATATTGTGTTTGAATAGGGCCGGAGTAGATTCTATACTGTTGATTATCTAACCTGTAACGAAGGACTTTAGTGCCCGACCCTGGATCTTCGGTAACAATCTCAATCGCTGTTTTTCCGGAAACAATGTTTTCGTGCCGGTCTTTTTTGATTATGATACTTGAGCTGGGTGGTGTTTTATCGATTACTATCGTTTGTGTTTTGATTTTTTCCACATTCCCGACGTTATCTACGGAATAATATTGGAGAAAATACTCTTTTTCTTCGGTTAATTGAATTGGATTTTGATACTCTTGATAAGGTGCCCGATCGATGCTGTAAAGAATCTTTTCCACCCCCGACATTTCATCGTAAGCTGTGAGTTCAATCGGTGTTTCGGCTTTAAAAAATAGCTTATCACCACGTTTAAAACTAACTTTATAATCGAATCGGATTTGAGTTTTCGGCGGTCGACTATCAGTATAAATTTCAAAAATGATGTCCTGTTTAGGATAAACGGTCTGTTTGGTTACTGTGTCAACCTGAGAAGGGGTACGGATCGTGTTATATCCCTCAGTATCGAAGTAAAAAGGATTGGTGTATTTTTTATGTTGCTCACTTTCAAGTCGATATTTTGGAGAACTCTCATCGGGCGAAGTGGATAACCACAGAAACATTGGTTGAGTTTTGTTTACAAAAAGCTTTCCATCGGGTGCTTTATAAGCTTTAATTGGATGTTTGGGTTGTTCTTGTGCATCGACATAAAAAAAGCACAATACAGAAGTTGCAAGGAAAAAGAATCGTGTAAAATATCCCCTGATTATCATATCGTTAATGTTTTTTGTTTAATCGGTTGATTTGGTACGCCCTAAGATATCTGTTTTCTTGATAATCTCCAAATTTTAGAGTACATAAAAGAAACCTTCGCAGATTATCTTCCGCAGATTTCAATATATGGACAATATTTGCAAACATCAGGATATGACGATGCTTCAAAGGTATTTTTCGGGTTAAACATATCGCTTAAAACTTGTTTTAAGTTATCTTCGAATTTTTCGGCGTTTTGTTCAAAATTGAACTCCGTAAAAAAATAGTAACAACTATCCTTATTTTCATGGGGAATAATCAATCCCACGGTGATGGTTTCATTTTCTTTCAATGAATGATTTTTCAAATAGACCTGACGATAAAGGAAAGTTTGTAACAATTCCTTTTGTTGCTTAGGATCGTTGAAAGCGAAGACTTTTTTTAGATCGGGCTTCGAATCAATAATTTTTCCTGTTTTGTAATCCAGTATTCGTATGTTATTTCCTACCTTGTCGATGCGATCAACAATACCGCCAATTTTGATGGTGTACGTTTTGTCTGCCAATTCAAATGAAAATGGTGAGTAAATGTCTTTCTCAAGGGCAATGACTTTAAAAGGTTTTTCGCTATCAATTTCCAATATTTTTTCCACATAAGTTACGACTAAATCTTTAAGAATATGATTATAGCCTGAATCTCTATTTATCACCAGCTTTTGGTATTCATTATCAACAATATTTCTGATAGTTGGAAGTATATTTTCGATAACCTCCCTGGTGACTATACCCCCAACGAAATTTTTATAGATAGCTTGAAAAGTTCTGTGCAGAAGGGTTCCAAAGTCATTTGATTCAATGATTCCGCTAGCGACCTCCGGTTCTGTCAGTCCACAGGGATATTTAAAATAAAACCTCAATGAACATTGTAGATAGGTGTTTATGGCTGAAGGAGATAATTTTTTTTGATGCAAATCTTGAAGAAAAAATTGATTCATGTAATCATGAACTTTTCTATCCCATGCAAAGGAAAGATTTTTGGGCAAATTAACATTGATGGAAAATTTGGATTCACTCTTTTTCCAATTCCAGTTTTGGTTACAATAATATTCCAATTGTTTGATGTATCGGGATGAATCGGGAGTGCCAATTTGATTTTCACTTGTGTTGACAATGAAGGTTATTTTCTTGGCTCGTTGTATAAGCCTATAAAACCAATAGGCCTGTCGAATTTCATCGTCGAAAAGAGTTGATAAACCAAAGGCTTTACGAATGGCAAAAGGAATATGCGAATTGATGGCGTCTATTTTGGGTAAAATTCCCTCGTTTGCGCAAGGAATTATCACATGCTCGAAATCAATTACCGTGGTTTCCGAAAACGATAAAACCTGAATTCCGCTTAAGGGCGACCCTTCCATCGGCATTTTGGTGATCTGAACTACCTGTCTGGCAAAACGGAGTTGGGTATGCCAATCCATGAGAGAGCTAAAACGGCTTGCAACATTGGATATTTGTCGATATTTCGTTTTTAATTCCTCGCAAACCATTTGCTCAAACATAGTTTGTTGCTCTGAAGCTGCCGATTCGTCAGCTTCTAAAATTTGTTGAAGCAGCTCAAGCACCTTAACCAGTTGATCAAACACCATAGATTGATCGGAACCTAAAACCAAAGTCAAAAGATCGTAGGATTTTTTCAACGATTCTTCATCAGGGGTTTGCAGCGACTTGAATTTCTCCAAAATATCAGCTGCGGGAATGAAAAAGCTACTCCGAAATTCATTGATCAGTGGACTGACAATATTTTGATCGAACCAGTTTGACGATAGAATTTTGAGCAAGATATCGGTTTTCAATTCATTGTTATCGCTTTTAGCTGTGGTTCTCAACTCAATAATCATCAAAAGAAAAGCCGCAACCCGACTTTGATAAACGGGATATCCGGCGGTGATATTGATTTGGTTTTGTTGGGAAAAGCATTTTAGCAATGGGAAAATTAATGTTGTATCGGGAATTATAACCGCGGTAATTTCGGGCGAAGGATTTTGGTTTTGATAATCCTCAGCGATTTTCGCAGCTAAGGTCAACGCTGCCATATTGCCGGGGGAATAGCACAGATTTACTTCTTTTGAAGAATGAGTGAAATAGTTCTTCTGTGATAGATCAATAGCCGGGGAAAATTCGGTTAGTAAATGTTTCAACTCTTTTGCGGTAACAAAGTCGGGATTCAAATACATGGAATCGTAATCCCAGAAAAATATAGTGTCTGCAGAATCTCTGAGCATCTGCAAGAATTTTTTTTCTGCTGTTTGAAACATTTCAAATCCAACTACAGCATATTTCTTGCCGGCTAAAAGCTCCTGAACCTTGTCTTGTCGCGAACATACATCGCGGAAAATTTTCCCTTTGTAGCCAAGATTTTCGTTTTCTAAACCGGTGTTGAATTCTGTGTAAATGGAAAATAGATTTTGCCAAAATCTTATAACCTTTTGAGATAGCTCATTTTCCCGATTTTTCATTTTTGTAAGGGCACCATGAAAACGAGAGACAATCTCATCAATTTCCGGATTTTTAAATTTTTCATCGATACTTTTTGCTTCGTACATATACCTAAAAACAAGTTCCGGGTCAGCCAAAGCCATGTCAACATCATTAAAATCTCGCAAAAGCATTTCGCCCCAAAAATAAAAGGTGTTGAAATCCTGATCGACATTTAATATTTTCCGATAAGCTACAAAAAGTCTGAAAATCAACTCCATATCATTAGCCATATCCCAAATGCTGAAGGATTGAGCCAATTCTGACAATGTAACTATTTTGGGAGCTAAATGTGGCTTTTCGAGATGCTCGGAAAGAGCTCTGTAAAAATAATATTCCGGACGTCGGCCGGGTAAAACTACCGTAAAGTCGCTCAATTCATCGTTTTTGTACCGAATTGCCAATTCTTTACATACAAGTTGTAGAAATTTTTCCATCGAAAAATCTTTTTTTGGCGAAGTTAGTCAAAATAAGGCTTTAGCGCTATTTCAAAAGAAAAAAATATCACGTTGTTTCAAATTAAAAAGTTTTTCCTAAAACATTAAAAGTCGAAAATTTGTTATTTTTAAAAATAAACAAAAGTAGGTATGGAATCACGATTTTTCGAACGTTACGGAAGCTTAAAAAAATACGATATTTTAAGCTCAATTAAAACTCATAACGGCACATTAGTATTTGAAGCTTTAAAGCCATTTTCAGGTTACTATGAAGGATATCCCGATTTACCGGCACCATTATACATATATTTAGTAACCGAATTCCCGTTTTCGCAAGAACAATTGCTGATTGCCCTCACAAAAATCAAAAAGCAGACTTCGTTGAAATTTAGTGCAGCTAAGGCAATAGTTTCGCTTGCCGATTCCCAATTCTATTCAATTCGTATTCGCGATATCGAAAGCTATGCAGACATTCATCCTATTCAAGAGATGTTTGAGAAGGAAGGTTTGACCATGAAACGTCAAACAAAAAAGATGGAAAATGTTGAAGTGTTTATTGTGGTGAAAAAATTCTTTCAATTTGAATCTGTGAATGACACGTTGATGCTTGACCAGACCGAAAGAGATCACGGATACTTTAAAATTCCATGCTTGCTTAGTTGGCAAACCTTCCATGAAATAAGCCAGCAAACTAAAAATAATCTTGTGGTGGCCGATTATGACTCTGCTCTTGGACTTTATTTTGAGAATTACACCGTTCAACCTGTAATTAGGATTTATAACCCCAAGATGAATATAGAATATTTATCGCAGGTTCAAAAAGAATTCTTCACAGGTTTAGAGCGACACTCGTGCCTGTAGCAAATTAACGGGGACCTTTTCCCCATGGATGAAACTCCACGATGGATTGCCGCAAGAATGTAGTGTCGATATGAGTATAAATTTCGGTTGTCAAAATTGATCGATGACCTAACATTTCTTGGACTACACGAAGATCAGCACCATTTTCAATCAGATGCGTTGCAAATGTGTGTCGAAAGGTGTGTGGACTGATGGTTTTTGTGATGCCTGCATTTTTAGCCAATTGCCGAATTAGAATAAAAATCATATTTCGGGTAAGACGTCTACCACGCCGGTTAAGAAAAACAATATCTTCATCACCTCGATTGATTTTTAATCGATTACGATAGTTATCGATATATAATCTAACCTGTTTAATCGATTCGGAACTCATCGGGACAAGACGCTCCTTATTTCCTTTTCCTAAAACCCTTACAAATTCAAACTCAAAGTTAATTCCCGAAACAGTGAGATTCACCAACTCGCTTACCCGCAGTCCTGATCCATAAAGAAGCTCTATAATAGCACGATTTCGTTGTCCGGTTTCCGAACTTAAGTCGATGGAGGCAACCATTCGATTTATCTCTTCCACAGTTAAAACCACAGGTAATTTTCTTTTCAACCTTGGAGTTTCAAGCAATTCAGCCGGATTGTTTTGTAATCTCTCGGAATAATTCAAGAATTTAAAATAAGCTTTAATTCCACTTAAAATACGTGCCTGTGAGGTTGCCGATAATCCAAATTCGGAAAGTAACATCAGAAAATCAAGCAGTTGTTGTGTGGTAATTTCGTTTAAATTATAATTTTGATTCCGATCAGCAAGGAAAGCATGTAGTTTTTGCACATCGCTGTCGTAGGCCTCCACAGAATTACCTGATAATCCTTTATCGAGCTTTAAAAAAAGAAGAAACTCTTTTCGATAACGGTAAACATCGAGCATAAAAAATCGGTTATTGCGTTGATGAACAGTTGTTAATGTTTTTCAAAACCGGAAATACATCAAACAGGTGACTCAATGCACAATTTATACGTTGTTGACCATCTCCTTCAACGATCCTAAAGTTATAGCCAAAACGTTGTAATTCATTTTTATATTCATCAAAAAGTTTATTACGTGCTTCACCTCCATTTTCTCTTACGGGATCAGGAATCCAAGGAATATCAGGTGAGCATAGCAAATAAAGATCGAAACGCAATTCAACTAAGATGTTTTTAAAGTCAACCGGAAGTTGTTTAAATACCCATTCATACCATATTTTTGTAATGATAAACTCAGTATCAAACACATGGAAAAATTTATCGGATTCACACATTGAATGATATTGCTCAATCTGCAAATTAGTAATAACGTCTAGATCGTCGATTTGGTAAGGTCGATTCAATGCCTCAACATATTTTCGAGATATTTCCTCATAATAAACACCTCCAAAATGGCGAGCTAAGTACAAAGCCAATTCTGTCTTTCCCGTCGATTCCGGTCCAAGGATGGCAATGGAAATTTTTTTATTAATCATAATGCAAATACAAAAGTAGAGAAAATTATGTAGCCTCAACATCTATAACTTCAAATGTGAAAATTTTTACTCTATGATTTTTGTCGTTCTTCAATCGATAAAACTACCTTAATTTTGACAAAAAAATGACTCATGGGAACGTTTGTAACTTACGAAAAACCATTTTCCAAACGGTGGTTTAATGCTTATGGCAACATTGTTATGGGGACTTTTATATTGTCGTTGGGTTATGTGTTCTTTATCACACCCCATAAGATTGTCCCGGGCGGCGTTTATGGTATTTCGATAGTAATCCACCATACTTTAGGCTTGCCGGTGGGATTAACCGCTTTATGTTTTAATATTCCCCTAATGATCCTTGGTTTAAAAATTCTGGGACCGAAATTTGGGGCAAAAACTTTTACAGGCTTTATTTTAACCGCATTCTTTGTGGATCTTTTAGGCCATTTTTCTGAATATAAACCCATTGTTGAAGGCGACGATCTCTTAGCATCGATTTTTGGTGGACTTTTAATGGGAATCGGCGTTGGTTTCATTTTCAAAGCTCGAGCCACCAGCGGAGGAACCGATGTGATTGCATCCATTATCGAAAAGTACACCAAAGTACCGCTTGGGCAGCTTATGATTCTTGTGGATTCGGCAATAGTTTTAGTAGGTTTGGTAGCATTTGGTGACTGGAAAATTCCACTCTACTCATGGATTGTGATTTTCATTATGGGCAAAGTAATTGACGTGGTTTTACAAGGGTTGAGCGACCATCGCACTTTATTTATCATCAGCGATAAAACCGAAGAAATTCGTCACAAAATTTTGGAAGATTTGAATCGAGGTGGAACCCTATTATCGGGGGAAGGCATGTTTAATGGTCAACCCAAAAAAATCATTTTCACATCCGTAACGCGTCGAGAGATGTCGATTTTGCATGATTATATCCGACAAATTGATCCCAAGGCTTTTGTAACGGTAATGGAAACTACGGAAATTCTAGGAAAGGGATTTAAAAGCCTTGAGGAAAAATCGGTGTAACCTAAAAATCAAATTTCATAGCAGCCCTAATTCCAAACTTAGGAATATCGGTAATATTTTCTCCGGTAGGTTTGTCAAGATAGGTTAGCCTCCACATAGCATCAACACGGAAAAGTTTGACAATGTTTTCAACACCAATACTAGCTTCCAGATAAGGTTTTGTCAATTCCCGCATACCATCGGGGAAATCCATAAGTTTCAAATTCTTTTCGCTTACCCTGCCGATAACACCTTTAGCAGCTATAACTTCACGCCATTTCAATTTGCGAAACATCGGAATACGGTTTAGGAAAAAACCTTCAAAATGGTGTTCAGCCAATAAACTCACCCAACGATCTGAGGCAAATTCATAGTAATTCATCATGTTAAAGGCATACTCATCGTAGGCATAGGTCTCGTTTCCTTCGTGAATTTGCAATAAAGGATACGGGGCCTTTCCAAAATAAATACCGCCGTCGATAATATAGCGAAAACGCCCAAAAGGGTTTACCAAAAAACTGTGATCAACACTACCGGTGATCCTATAATATTCATGTCTACTACCATTAACTCCTTTGATACTACTGGAAATATTTAAGGTAAGAATAGGATAATCAGTTCCTAAGCTTATTCGTACAAATTCGCCTAAGAGATATTTTTCATTGTAGGCAAATCGAGTTTTCAGCGTAATTTCAGTTGTAGGCAGTCTATTCAAATTATACCAACTATTTTGCTCCCTTACAACGAAAGGAACATATTCAGTTGACCAAATCTGTCTTGTATTGAATTTAATTGTATTTAAATAACCTTGAAACCATTCGTGCTCATAAAAAAATTCCAATTCATCGACCATGGTAAGTTTCCGATTGTAGGTTCGGCGTAAAAATGAGGCAAGAATGTTATCCTGAGTAAAAGCATTCTGACTTATTCCCAATTGCTCCATATCGTGCTTCACATCCCAACCATAGCCACGTCTCGGATTCTTGTTAGTGAGATACAATCCTCCCTGTGCAAATTTGAATTTTTTGTCTTCATCGCCAAATGCAACATGAGATGTTAGCATCAATCGACGACTAAATTCGTTGCTGGTACGCCCCCCGAAACGAAAGCGGTTTCCCTCAATGGGATTAAAACTGTAGAGCTTGTAATAAGGACCTATTTCCCACCATTTGGTAACATAGTATCCGTTTACCAAAGTGTTTATGACATCAACCCACGTCTTAAAAACAGGCACTTGTTTTATACTATCTACCATCTGAAAAATGTGCAACTCTTTGGGGGTTAGATCAATGGGTCTAATGATGTTCCACTCTTGATCTGAGAATCGGTTGGCATCTTCCAAAACAATCAATTCCTGGGATAATTGCGGATTAAAAAATGAAGCTTCGCGAGGTGTTTCAGGAATAACGTTGGTATAAATCGTATATTTATTACCAAATATACCGGTTGTACGATCACTGATGTTAAAATCAATAAAAGTTTCTTCAGATTTGTAGAACCAAACAGAATCACCCACATGCTGAAAATCTAATTTATAGTTGATATCATTCACAAAGTTTAGGTTGACATCCTGGGCAATACGTGCATTTATTTTAACCAAAGCATAGGTTGTGTCGTGAACCCAAAAATCTCCGGTGAAGGTAGGCTCTTGTTTACGTCGCGGTTTGAATGAAATTTGGAAACACCATTTATTATCGATAAAAGCACTGTCAATCAAATAATAACGGTAATAAAGCGGACCAAAGGTAGCTATAGGACTAACAAACCCTTTCCCGAACAATTCTATAAAATTTTCATATGGATTTATTTTCAAATACATTTGTCCTAAAAATTGGGAAACCTGATCGTCTTTAACTCCGCTCACATTGCTTGCTGTAATGATTTCCTTTTCTTTTTTTGGCGATTTTTGATAATAAAAGTTCGATTTAGTTTCTGAAATAAAAATCGGTAAAAAAGTTTTTCCACTGACAACAGAAGTATCAACGTAGTCAAAAACAAATTGAAACTGACGGAAGAGTCTATTCTTTTTAAATTCATCGTTGATATTGCTGAGATCAAATTCTATTTTATTGTATATTTCAGATTCCCAATAATTTAGACGGTCTGGATCGTTTTGGCGGCGATACTTATTTAGCGAATCAAGTAGGATGAGCGCAGGATTTTTCCCGGGCTTTATAACAACCTCTTGCAAAGTTATGACCGTAGGTTTCAAGTTTACATTAATCTCCTGATATTGACCAACTTTAACTTTTACAATTTTCTGTTCATAGCCAATATAAGAGAAAATAAGGGTATCAACTTTTGCTCTTGTCTCAATAGCATAATTTCCGTTAAAATCAGAAATAACGCCAATTGTTGTGTTCTTAAATGCAATGTTGACAAAAGGAATGGGCTCATTCGTTGACGCATCCGTTACTTTGCCACGAACGCGTGTCAATTGTCCAAAAACCGTGGGAGTAATAAATAAAAGAGCAATGAGCAGTAGGAATCGCATAGCAGGGGAAATTAGCGTCGTAAAACGAAATTTTCACCAAGATATACTTTTCTAACTTGTGGATCTTGACTTAAATCTTCTGCTGTTCCAGCTTTTAAAATTGAACCATTAAAGAGCAGATACGCACGATCGGTAATGCTGAGCGTCTCGTGCACATTATGGTCGGTTATTAAAATGCCAATGTTTTTTTGTTTAAGTTTAAAGACAATTTCCTGAATGTCCTGAACTGCAATCGGATCCACACCTGCAAAAGGTTCGTCGAGTAAAATAAATTTTGGATCGATGGCTAAAGCTCTAGCAATTTCTGTCCTGCGTCGCTCACCTCCCGAGAGCTGGATTCCTAAGCTTTTACGAATACGTTGTAATCCAAACTCATTCAATAACTCTTCTAATTTCTCTTTCCGATAAGACACCTCATAACCGGCCATTTCCATTACCGACAAGATATTGTCTTCAACTGTCATTCGCCGAAACACGGATGCTTCTTGTGCCAAATAACCCACCCCTCTTTGGGCTCGCGCATATACTGGTTCAGTGGTAATTTCTTCCTGATCAAGAAAAATTTTTCCGGAATTTGGACGAATCAAGCCGACTATCATATAAAATGTTGTGGTTTTTCCTGCCCCATTCGGCCCAAGTAGTCCCACAATCTCGCCTTGATTTACTTCCAAAGTTACGCCCCTTACTACCGTTCGTTTCCGGTAACTCTTAACCAGATTTTGAGCACTTAATTGCATATTTATCGTTTTATGCCTTCAAAGGTAGTGAATTTAATTTTTTTGTTTTAAATTTTTGTGTGTGTTTTAAAATTTTGTAACTTTAGCCGTGAATCTATCGTAAAGTAACGTCGAATTCATTTGTTTGTTGAACTTAAATTTGAGGCCCATGAATTTGTTTGAAATTATTGTAATTATTGAGACTATAATAATCCTTGCCGGAATGATTTGGGCACGATGGATGATACTCAAGGCAAAACGAGAACTTATTCTCACTAAAGAAGAGCTAAACTTCTCAATGAAAACCATTGAAACCGAGATTCTTAAAATAAAAAAGGAAATGACCAAACATTCCAACTATCATGAAAGATTGGATTCCAAAAATCTCGATGACTAATCTTTCTTAATAGTTTCTGCTATCTCTATTTTGGTAATAAGCCTTAGCGGTATTTTCATGATTAACATCATAGCAGCAAAAATTGCTAGGTTTATGAAAAACCACCAAAAAATAGACACTTCGGCTGGCACCACCGAGAGATAATAATTCTCCGGATCAAGTTTGATTATTTTCCCATAGTGCTGCAAGGCTATAAGAATTGCAGCTATTATGTTTCCAATAAAAAGCCCATACCCGATGATTTGTCCTGATCGGATTAGAAAAATCTTTTGAATCAATCCATTGCTGGTTCCTAATGTTTTCAGAACACCAATAAAACGGATCCGTTCAAGAATCAATATCAGCAGACCGGTAATCATGGTAGTGGCCGAAACCAGAACCATGAGAATGATAATAACATAAACGTTGGTATTCAATAACTCAAACCATTGAAAAATATTCTGAGAAACGTCTTTAATCGTCATTACTCGAAGCATCTTTTCATCAGAGCCATAGGTGGTTGCTGTAACATATCGCAAATCGTCAGCAACCTCATCTAAAGCAGAAAAATCATGAATAAACAATTCCAAACCTGTTACCTCATTAGTATTCCATCCGTTCAACTTTTGTAATTGCTTAATATCGCAGAACATAAAATTCTCATCGTACATTTCCATGTGAGTCTTAAATATTCCGGCAATTACAAAATTTCGGTATCGTATGGGTTTTTGCATAAAAAATGACGGAAGACGATCTCCAACGTTCAGATTTAACTTATTAGCCAATTTTTCCGAAATCAACACTTCGTTTGAAAGCACGGAGTCATTATATTGTGGGATTTTCCCGGCAACCCGATATTTAGCAATGAACATTGAGTCAAAATCGGAGGAAACACCCTTAAACACAATTGCCTGAAGGTTATCTCCGGCTCGTAATATAGCGGGTTTGTTGATGTATCTTTGTATATGCTTTATGTGTGGATATTTCCAAAGAGAATCAAGGTTGGGAGCCATCAGATCGATTGGTTTGGTATCGAACGGGTTTCCCATCTCAAAGTTTATCAGCTTGATGTGGGAAGAAAAACCTGTGATCTTTTCTTGAATTTCGTTCTTAAACCCGATAGAAATACTGATTGCAATAAGCATGACAGCAATACCTAAAGCAATTCCCGCTATAGAAATTTTCAACATCGGTTTAGAAATCTCTTCTGCCCGATGTCGCTCTTTATACAAGCGCTTAGCGATAAAATATTCGAACTTCAATTTTTTGCGTATTTTAGCAAAGTTTTCTAAATCGGTCTGAATGATTCGCAAAATTACGTTTTTGTTTCTTTTCTTCTTTGTATTCACAAAAATTATTGCTTCCCAGGAGATCATCCCCGGTGCCCATCGCACCGAATTATTTGTTCCACAACTTGAGAACAAAAACGTTGGAATTGTAACCAACCACACAGGACTAATAGAAAAAATACATTTGATCGATAGTTTACTCAAACGAGGAATAAAGATCAAAAAAATATTTTGTCCCGAACATGGATTTCGCGGACATGCCGATGCAGGGGAACTCATTGAAAACGATATCGATCCTCAGACTAAAATTCCAATTGTTTCTCTTTACGGAAATATTAAAAAACCAACCCGAACTCATCTACAGGATATCGAAATTCTGATTTTCGACATGCAAGACGTAGGGGTACGATTCTACACATACATTAGCACAATGCATTATGTGATGGAAGCAGCAGCCGAAAACGATATTCCTCTTATAGTTCTCGACCGACCCAATCCCAATGGTTTTTATATCGACGGCCCTGTACTCGACACTGCGCTGCGCTCATTTGTTGGGATGCATCCCATTCCTGTGGTTTACGGAATGACTATCGGGGAGTTGGCTGCCATGATTAACGGCGAAGGCTGGATTCAAACACCAAAACCTTGCCACCTAACGGTGATTCCTTGCGTCAACTATACTCACCAAAGCAGATATATTTTACCTGTTGCACCATCGCCAAACCTTCCTAACATGAAAGCTGTGTATTTGTATCCATCGTTGGGATTTTTTGAGGGTACTGTTGTTAGTTGCGGACGGGGAACTGCTTATCCATTCCAAGTTTACGGCCATCCGCTTCTAAAAAAGTTTCCTTTTGAATTCACTCCACAACCAATGCCTGGAGCTAAGAAACCAAAATTTATGGGCGAGAAATGTTATGGAGAAAATCTACAAGGAACACTAATAGCTCAGGGAAAAGTTGAAAAACTCACGCTAATTTTTCTGATTCAATCTTATCAAAGTCTAAAGATTTCAAACTTTTTCAACAGTTATTTCAATTATTTAGCCGGAACCAAAACATTAAAAAAACAAATCGAAAGTGGGTTCTCAGAAGATGAAATCAGAAACAGCTGGTTAACCGATATCGAGAAATTCAAACAATTACGAGAAAAATATTTATTGTACCCGTGAAAGACAAAAAAGGATTTCTTCAAAATATATCTATCTCGGATATTCCTGTGATTTTAGGAATTGCAATAATTTCTATTTTTATTGTTTTATCGTTTCTGGGTTATTTAGTCACCCCTGACAATTCGGTTAATGCCAATGCTCAAAACATTACTATAGCGTTAAAACCTCCGGGATTTACCACTAAAATGCTGTTATTAAAAAATCCGAACCAAAGCACAAAGAATACAATTGTGCACCAATGGTTATACGGCAAAGAACCGGAATACAGGTCTATTGCCATTGACTCAGTACAGGTTACCCCTCCTTATCTGACCGCATATTTGTGTAAAGATCCCGAAATGAAATTTGTTCGCTCTGAAACATTTTTTCTACCTGAAATTATTTATCCCATAGACAATGCCTTCAAGCCTGCCATTGTAAACGACTCCATTGAATATGTAACGATCGATCGCATTCCGATGCGGGTTGAAATCACTCAATTGATACAGGAAATTGAAAAAAATCACATTACTACCAAGCATTTCATTCTAGGAACCGATCGGTTTGGACGCGACATGCTTAGCCGAATCATTATCGGAGGGAGAGTTTCATTATCGGTTGGGGTTGTTTCAGTTTTGGTTTCCTTGATTATAGGTCTCTTTCTGGGACTTCTATCCGGATATTATGGCGGAGTGGTTGATAGAATTATTATGTGGCTAATCAACGTTTTTTGGTCGATCCCGACTCTGTTATTGGTAATTGCTGTTTGTATGGCACTGGGAAAAGGATTTTGGCAAATCTTTCTGGCTATAGGTCTGACCATGTGGGTTGAGGTTGCTCGGGTAGTTCGTGGCAAGGTAATACAATTAAAAAATCTGGAATTTGTAGAAGCAGCTAAGGTTTTAGGATTTTCTGATGCGCATATTATGATTTTTCATTTGTTGCCCAATATTCTCGGTCCAATAATGGTCATCTCGGCTGCCAATTTTGCATCTGCGATTTTAATAGAATCCGGGCTTAGTTTTCTGGGAGTTGGAATTGAACCTCCTACTCCTACATGGGGAGCTATGATTCGCGACCATTATGGATTTTTAATCGTAGGAAAACCATGGCTTCCTATTTACCCTGGTTTAGCCGTGATGTCTATGGTTTGGGCTTTCACTGTTTTCGGAGATTTTTTAAAAACCAAATTGAAAATTGAATAGATAAAAACTGTAAATTTGCAATAATAACCTATAAACAAAACTACGTATGAAGAAAACTCTCGTATTATTGCTGATGATTGCTACTGGAATGGTAGCTGCAGCTCAGGTTGAACGTTTAAGCGAAGACAATAATCCACCGCAAAAACCTTCACAGCCGCAAGAAATCAAAGACATTTCCATTACCATTGAATTCCCTGAAGGATACAAAGCAGAAAATTTTGATTTTGATGCTATTTCATACCTCATTATTAGGGATAAAGAACAAAAACGTTATGCTCTTTTTTTCACCAACAAATCGGAGTTTTTAGAAGTGCTGCTAAACCCAACAAAATGGAATCCGATTGAAACTGTTACGGATATTGATGGAAACACCTACAACGCAGTACGTATCGGAAAATATGTTTGGATGCTTCAAAATCTAAAAACGACAAAATACAACAATGGCAAAGCCATAACCCATTCTCCATCGAACAATGAAGCATGGACGTCGCCTCAAGGGGCATACACATTTGTTGAAAATAAGGCAGAAAATAAAGATAATCTCGGGCTACTTTATAGCTGGTATGCTGCTACTAATTCACAAGGCATTTGCCCAAAAGGTTGGCGCGTTCCATCTGAAACCGAGTGGAAAAACTTGATTGATTTTGTTGGAGGTTCTGCTAAAGCTGGATTGAAGCTAAAATCGAAAAATGGATGGAAACCCATGGAAGATTCCAATAAAAACACAGCCGGTACCAATTCTTACCTGTTTGATGCAAAACCCACAGGCTATCGCCAAATGCATAAAGAAAAATTCAATTTCTGGCAAGTTGGTGGCGAAGCAACATTCTGGACATCAACTTCAAAAACTGAACAACAGGCTATTTCGGTTGTATTTACAGCCGGGGATGTTGTGAACATGACCATGTATCCCAAAGAGTGGGGACGCTCCGTAAGATGTATTAAAGACTAACTATTCTTCTTTTAATCATAAAAAGAGGCTTTGAAAGCCTCTTTTTTTTAGTCCCATGATTTTAAGCCAAAAATTGACCATGGCGCACAATTAAGAATTTTCTTTATTCCGGAATTGTCGATCAATAAAAGGCAAAAGATCACGAAGGGTTTCAAACCGATAACTTTTATCCAAAGAATTTACCATCCAAAGAATATTTTCGTTTTCTACCTTGACATGAATTTCAGGTTCAGACACACGGTTGTCACGAGCAATACCAAAACGAAGTAATGCCTTTTCTGTCCAAAAAACAAGCGTTTCATCGCCCAAAATTTTCACAAAACGATCGGGTTTCTGATTTAAGCGAAATTCGTTTTTAACCAAATCGAAAACTACATTTGAATGCTCGAAAAAAGTATCCAGAAATCCGGTCATTACTAATTCTTCGGGAATAGCTTCCAAAATTGAACGATTATAAATAAACCACATCAAATCGGCATTACCAATAACAGTTGGTAAATCGTGGGAGGAAAAAATAATTGTTTTCCGGTTTAAACGAACCAATCTTCTCATTAAATCGACCATTTCGAATTTATTGGCGATATCAAGAAAAGCCGTCGGCTCGTCGAGTAAAATTATTGGAGTATCCTGAGCCAAACACCGAGCAATAAGTACACGCTGAAGCTCGCCATCTGAAATTTCACCGATACGTGCATCGCGCAAATGCAGAATTTTGGTATCAAGCATTGCCTTATAAACAATGCGTTGATCATTCTCATATAAGCGACCTAAAAAAGAAGAGTGTTGCCATCGTCCAAGTGCCACTAAATCGCGCACTCGCAGCAATTTATTAATTTCGTGCGAAGTCCCGACAAAACTTATGAGTTTTGCTCGTTGATGATTGGTTAATTGGGAAAGATTAGATCCATGGATTCGTACCATTCCTTCCAATGGTTTTAAAAACCCTCCAATGGTTTTCAATAAAGTGCTTTTCCCTTTACCATTTGGGCCAACTAATGCGATCAATTGTCCAGACGCTGCCGATAGACGAATATCGGAAAGGATAACCCTACGGCTTTTTTTATTGCCATATCCAACATTCAGGTCAATCAATTCAAGAGCATAATCCATGTCAAAGTGTTTAGAATCCGGAACCAAAACGATGATTATTAAAAATAATCCAAACAACAACCGGAATTCCCAATAAGGCGGTTACGCTATTAATTGGCAACACACCGATTGTTCCGGGAAGCTGACTTAAAATGTCAGACAACAGTACTACACACGCTCCTATAAGAGAAGAAAAAATCAGTAAATAAAAATGATCTGTGGTACGAGTAACAATGCGAGCAATGTGCGGAACAGCAACACCTATAAATCCAATAGGGCCACAAAAAGCTGTGACACTTCCGGCCAAAAGTCCGGTGGCAATAAAAATTATCACCCTGAATCGTTTTACATTCAATCCGGTTGATATGGCATATTGTTCGCCAAGGAGCATCAGATCAAGATCTTTCACCTTCAAAAATGCGAGCAAAATTCCGAAAGTCACAGCCAATGAAAGCCAAACTAACTGAGAGTAACTCACCGTAGCCAAACTGCCCATAGTCCAAATCACATAAGCTTTTAGCGACGATTCAGGACTAAAATACTGCAAAATGCTAATAAGAGCTGAAATGGCACTACTAAAAAGCATTCCAAGAATCAAAATGGTCATGATGTCGTTAATGCGCATTGATACCAAAAGGAGAATCCCAAGAACAAAAGTCGCTCCAACAACTGCAAACAAAATAACCATGCCATTTTGCAAGCCAAAAGGAATTGATATCCCTATTGCTGAAAATCCCAGTATGGCCAATGCCACTCCAAGCCCGGCTCCACTACTTACACCTAATACGTAGGGACCCGCGAGCGGATTTCGAAAAACTGTCTGCATCAACAAACCACTCACAGAAAGAGCCATTCCAACCAAAACAGCAGTGATTGCTTTGGGCAAACGAAATAATAATAAGGTTGTATAGGATGGATTTTCTAGTGCATTTCCCTTAAAAAAATCGATTATAAATTGATAATCAAACGATTTTAACCCCCAAAAAACATCGATAATAAAAAAAACGAAAACAAGCAAGCAAAGTGCGAACAAACGACGTGTGTACATGTTAGTTATAATTCGGATAATAGAATCGCCCAAATTTCGTTAAAATATTTAAAATTAACCAACCGCTTTTTTTAACTTTGCAACACATCAAATTCAAAAAAATAATCTTTTCATGAAAATACTATTTGGTTCGATTATCACTGCAGCAACAATTGTTACGCTTTCAATCCCATCTAAAGCACAAGTGCTTAATCAAGATATTTTCAAATTCATGCGTGTCTATAACCTTGTTGAGACCAACTATGTTGACACCGTCAACTTAGGAAAACTAACTGAGGCTGCGATTGTAGGACTCTTAAAAGAACTCGATCCCCATTCCTACTACATCACCAAGAGCGAGCTTGAGAAAGTCAACGAGGAAATGTCAGGCTCGTTCGAAGGTATCGGAGTTCAATTTAACATTCTGAACGACACGGTTTTAATAATTTCACCCATAAGCGGCGGACCATCAGAACGCGTAGGAATTTTAGCCGGTGATCGCATTATTACTGTTAATGGAGAAAATATTGCCGGAGTTGGAATAACCAATGAAAGAGTATTTAAACTACTTCGAGGAGCTAAAGGCACTAAAGTCGAACTAGGGATTCTTCGTCCCGGAATCAATAAAATCGAGACCTACACTGTTATCCGAGATAAAATTCCATTAAACAGTCTGGATGCTGCCTACATGATCAACATGGAAACGGGGTATATTAAACTTAATCGCTTTTCGGCCACCACAATGGACGAATTCAAAAAAGCCTCAAATGATTTGATAAAACTGGGAGCTAAAAATTTGGTTCTGGATTTAACCAACAACGGAGGCGGATTTCTTAACATGGCTTATGAACTTGCAGACGAATTTCTCGAACAAAATAAACTTATTGTTTATACTGAAGGGCGGAATGCTGTGAGAGAAGATCTGAAATCAACGGCTAAAGGTAGTTGGAAAAATGCAAAAGTGGTTGTGATGGTGGACGAAGGTTCAGCTTCAGCATCCGAAATTGTTTCAGGAGCAATTCAAGATTGGGATCGAGGAATTATTGTGGGTCGTCGCACCTTTGGAAAAGGGTTGGTTCAGAAGCAATTTCTTCTCCCTGATGGTTCGGCCATGCGATTAACCATTGCACGATATCACACTCCAACAGGTCGGGTAATCCAGCGTCCATATAAAAGCAACGATACCGAATACCGAAAAGAAGTCACTAAACGATTTGAAAAAGGAGAACTGTTTTCAGCCGATTCCATCACTTTCCCTGACTCGCTTAAATACCAAACTTTATCGATGAAACGAACCGTTTACGGTGGAGGTGGAATAATGCCCGATGTTTTCGTCCCTATCGACACATCGTTTAACACCAACTTTTATCGTGAAATTATTCGTAAAGGATTGATCAATCAATTTGTATTGGAATACCTCGACACAAAACGCAACGAATTAAAGAAACAATACCCGACATTCGCTGAGTTTAACCAAAAATTTAACGTCACCACCACCTTATTCGACGAATTCTTATCGTATGCATTAGAGAAGAAAGTTACCCCAAAAGAATCAGAATTGAACCGGTGTCAACAAACCATCGAAATTCAAATCAAAGCCTTATTAGCACGAAATCTTTGGGATTTTAACTCTTATTTTCAAATAATCAATCAATTAGACCCAATCTATCAGGCAGCTGTCGAAATCGTATCAAAACCCGAAAAATATAAATCAGCTCTTTCAGTAAAAAAATAAAGCTTGTGTCGGCATAAAAACATCCAACGTATAAAAAAAATGTTTATTTTTATTGACAAATCCTAAATATTGTCAATGTGACCCGTAAAAGTTTTTTATATACGTTATCATTTACACTATTTTATCTTTTATCTTTTTCCAATAATACCTTCAATGTAGGTATTCCGTTCTCACATCACTTTAAACTGAGAGATTTTAAGGCGGCTTCGCAAAACTGGACTATTGCCCAATCTCCACTTGGAATCATGTATTTCGGGAACAATGATGGACTGCTGGAATTCGACGGACAAAATTGGAAACTATACGAACTACCTTCCCATTCTGCTATCCGATCAATTTATATCGATGAAAGCGAACGAATATTTGTAGGGGGAGCAGATGATTTTGGATATTTTCAAAAAAACGAGTGTGGTGTTCTAGTTTATACTTCACTTTCGGCTAATCTTGAAAATGTCAACATTCAAACCGTCTGGAAAATCATTCCGTACAACCAATCTGTATATTTTATATCAGGCAGAAAAAAAATTTTTAAATATGACTATAAATCGGTAACAGAAATAAAAATCCCTAAATCATTTTCAGAATTCAGAGGGTTCCTGGCAGGAGAACATTTCTTTGTGTTTGACAATTTTGCCGGATTGGCTTTGGTAAAAAACGACACTGTTTATCGCTATCATCAAGAAATGCTTCCTGTGGGAATTGCAGTATATTCTATTTTACCCTATCAAAAAGATAAGATAATAATTGGCACTCGAAGGCATGGTCTATTGCAATTTGATCTGTCACTATTTAAACCCCTATCAGCGCAAGAATCCGAGGTTGTTACTACTAATACCCTCTCGCAAGCAAAATTTCAATACTACTATCCTCAATTGAAAAACGAAGCCAACGAACTTTTTAAGGAAAACGAACTCTATTTTGGTAGTATATTATCCAACGGAAATTATTCGTTTACAACATTAAAAGGGGGATTATTTATTCTATCTCCGGAAGGTAAAATTATTGATTATTACTCCAAAAACCAAGGGTTGATGGATAATGCTTGTTTCAGCACATTTGAAGACCGAGAAGGGAACCTCTGGATAAATACCGAAAAAGGTATCACACTTATGGAATTCAACAATGGATTCAGAACCTTTAACAGCGAAAACAATCTGGAAGGAAACATCGTTTCTGTCTTACCGTTCGATGATTTTATACTAGTGGGATCATCAGCCGGTTTATTTAAAATTACCGATAGTCATAATAAACCAATTAAAGAAAAACATAGGGTTGACATTGTAACTAATGACTACATCTATATACTTAAAATCATGACCTATTTGAACAATAATCAACCAAAGATTTTGTTCAGCAGTCTTCGTATGATCCACGAACTTGATGCCAAAGGTAAAACGATAAAAAATTTATATTCAGTGTATGGAACCTATAAGATCCTACCCCATCCCAAAAATCAAAATCAGTTTTTTATTGGAAGCACCTCAGGCATTGAACTAGTTGAAAAAAAAGAATCATCGTTTGTTTCAATAAAACATTTGAATGATGAAGACGATGTACGAGATATAATTTTAAAAGACGATTGCTTGTTTGCAAGCACAGCCTATTCAGGACTTTTAATAATTAAACCAATTCAAACTTCCACTTTTGACAATTTCATTACTATTCGCTATTTGTCAGAAAACTCGTTACTACCGAGAAACGATAAATGTTACTGGCAACAATTAGGAGACTCGCTGGTTGTGATAACCCCATCAGGAATATTTCTACCTGAAAGCCAAACAAAACTTATTTCAGGCGAATGTAAATTCAAACCCTGGAATGAATTCAATCAGCAATTGCCTACAAATTCTTTGGGCATCAATCAATTATTATCATTAGAGAATGGCGATTTTTGGGCAGCTACCAACAAAGGGATCATCTACTATGATAACGCGTCGGCAAAAATTAAACTTTCCGATTTTTTCCGAATAAACGATAACGATATCAGCCAAATAGAGATCGACAACTCCCATCGGCTTTGGATTGTTTCGTACGATAATCTTTTTTGCTACGACGCCACCCAAAAAACATCAAAGAACTACACCGATTACCGTCTTAACCTTCGCCAGATTAAAATCGGGAACGACTCATTAATACCATTACCCAATATTGAAGAAGACGGGACAGCCGAAATTTCTCCCATCGATTACGATTTTAACTCAATCGAAATCAAATTTTTGTTTCCATACTACAGCAATCTGAAGGAAATCCGGTATTCATTCTACCTCGAAGGACTTGACCGAAATTGGAGTCGTTGGTCATCCACAAGTGAGTATAAAATAAATTTTATACCCCACGGAGAATATATCCTAAGGGCCAAAGCCATGAACAGCAATGGTGTAGAAACCAATGAAACGAAGATTAAAATTACCGTATTGCCGCCATGGTATTTTTCAAAACTAGCCTATGCCGGCTATTTAGTTCTATTAGGACTTTTAATATTTTTGATAACCCAACTAAACATCTATCGACTAAAAAGGGAAAAAGAACGCCTTGAAAACGCAATTAAACAAGCTGTTGCGACCGTTGAACAACAAAAAGAAGAACTTGAACAACAAAAAGATCAATTGGAAGCAACCAATCAAGAGCTTAATAAACTCTCGCTTGTTGCTCGACAAACCGATAATGCAGTTGTGATCATGAACGCCAAAGGTGACTACGAATGGATTAATGAAGGCTTCACTCGAATGTACGGTTACAGTTTTGACGAATTAAAAAATGAAACCACCCGAAATAAAATAGGGCGCAATGCTAGCCTAAAAATTAATGACCTCGTCAACATTTGGTTTGGCGACAAACAACCCATTACCTATGAATCGCTTAACAGACATAAAGATGGTTATGACATATGGGTACAAACAACCTTAACCCCCATTTTAGACCAAAATGGAGAAGTTACAAAATTAATATCCATCGACACCGATATTTCAAAGCTCAAGGCTGCTGAATTTGAAATTCAACGTCAACGAGATGAGATTCAACGCCAACGCGATATAGCTCTAGCTCAAAGAGATGAAATTCTACAGCAAAAAATTGAAATTACCGATTCCATTCGTTATGCCGAGAGGATCCAATCAGTTATTTTAACCTCAGGTTCTAACTTAAATCAATTATTCCCCGAAAGCTTCATCATAAACCTTCCTAAAGATATTGTATCCGGCGATTTCTGCTGGTGCCATTCTGAAGGTGGATATCGTATTATTGGCGTTGCTGATTGTACCGGACATGGAGTTCCCGGAGCCTTTATGAGTTTGATCGGTGTAAACTTTCTTAAAGAAATTGTGATTACCCACGGCTTCTTTATGCCAAATGAAATTCTTAATCTTTTACGCGAAAACATTATCAATGCCCTCCAACAAACAGGTAGAGATGGCGAGAACAAAGACGGAATGGACATTTCATTAATTACAATCGACACAAAAGAAAAAATTCTTTACTACTCCGGAGCAAACAATCCTCTGTGGATCATCAACAACAACGAACTAATCTCATTAGAACCCGATAAAATGCCAATTAGCATATATCGTAATGTTTCCGATCCTTTTACCTTACAATCTTATCGAATACAAGAGAATGACCGTATTTACATGTTCACCGATGGTATCCTTGATCAGTTCGGCGGTCAAGACGGGAAAAAATTAAAATCAAAACGATTTATAGAGCTTCTTTTAAAAGTACAACATCTATCCATGGCTGAACAAAAACAATATATTCAAGAATTCATAAACGATTGGCAAGGTCATATGGAACAGGTTGACGATATTTTTATTATTGGATTTACAATCGACTCAGGCATATCATTCCACCAAAATGAAGCATAAGACAATCTCATATATTACGTTCCTAATCGTTTTTGTGCCTTTAAGCTTATGGGGACAAGGATATCCCATCATAAAATCATATAGGGCTGATGAATACGGTGGTGGAATCCAGATTTGGGATATAAACATCGATAACAAGGGAATGATTTATTTTTCTAATAATTCGGGAATCTCTGTTTTTAACGGAACTGAATGGCAGCATTTTACTAATCAAAAACATTCGCACATTCGTTGCCTTGTTCGCACAAAAGATGGGAAATTATATGCCGGAGGTTCGTCAGATTTTGGATATTTTGAATCCAATGAAAAGGGAAAACTCAAATACACCAGTTTAAACAATCGATTAATCGACCCGGGTAAAAAATTCTCCGACATTTGGTCTATGGCATCTAATGACTCTGGAGTATATTTAGCTATCTCAGGGGGAATACTTTTTTATGATTATTCAACCATACGCCAAATCTATAATACAAAGGGTGTTGTATATGTATTTGAGGTTTACAATAAAGTTTTTGCCTCTATTGGTTTGGACGGGATTTACGAAATTAAAGGATCCCAAATGGAAAGAATCTCAGGCTTACAACCCCTCAAAACAGAAAGATATATAAAACTAACTCCTTTCGAAAAACAAAAAATATTCATTGTCGGTGAAGAAACCGGAGTATGGATATACGATTATAATAAACGACATGAAGACTCTCTTCATGCATTGACTAAAATTAATACTGTAGTTGACAAAGCTATAAAAGCAGAACTCATAAGCCATGCCTTCTACGATTCTTTGCATCAAGTTTTATACATTACCACAGCCCAATCGGTCTATGGAATTAAGCCCGACGGGACCCTAAAAGTTGTATTAAACTATAAAACCGGACTCCCCGATATTAATCTTATATGCGCCAAAACCGATAAGATTGGAAACCTATGGGTAGGATGTAACAATGGCCCGGCTTATGTCCATGTGGCTAGCCCTCTTCGGATCATTGATGCACGAATGAATCTCATGGGTAACCCTTTCAATTTCATAATAACCCCTAAATACAGCTATTTTACTAATATTTCCGGACTTTTTTATCTCGAAACCGATTCGCTTTTCACACCATACCCTAAAACTCTCAAAACTCTCATTGAACACCCTCTTGGGGCGTGGGCAATGGTCAGAAATAAAGATGAAATACTAGTTTCCATAACTTCATCAATTCGAAAAGTAACCAATAATCAGCTTTCAAACCCGCTTATTAATTTCACCGCCTACACACTTGAATGCATTAATCCATCCAAGCAAATACTTTTTATCGGTGGTCCCGAAAATTCGTGGTTAAGATTGGAAACACCGCAAGGAAAACTAATCCGAATTAATGAAATCATTGGTTCAGTAACCAAGGTGATTCTAGTAAAGGAGAATCAGATTGTTGGAGAAGTCGCTTATCAAGGAGTTTTTAACCTGATTATTGATCCTGAAAATCCAGAGAACTATATTTTTGAATGGATCGTCCCCGGCAAATTTATTCATGATACTCAAGCCATCCCCTTCCGGCTGGGTAATGATATTTATATTGCTTATAAAGCAAATTTCTGCAAATTAGTATTTAACGACAAAGGACTATTGGACACTTTATACGAAGATCGACGTTTTGCTTCTTTAAACACAATCAATAAACCAATTAATTACATTTTTTCAAACGATCCCGAAAACAGTATATTTGTTCTATTGGATAAGGGAGTATATCGTTTTGAATTTAATAGTGGCCGGTCCCTTGATGAAACAAGTAAACCTTACAGAATTATTCCTGGGGGCTTTTTTGTCGATCAATATAAAGAATATTTGATCATTCCAAACACTAAAGGAATTTGTGTTTTTAATATGAATCAAACCTCTCCCGATTCTGTTACTTACAACACCATTATTTCCAATGTCATTTCCGATAGAGATACTCTTTTTTTCGGGTTTCATCCACTAAATAATAACTCTATCACCATCGATAATCCTATCTCCTATAAAAATACCAATATCCAATTCACCTTTTCCTCGCCTTACATGTTCTATCAGGATTCAATCTTTTATGAATGCCGTCTGGAAGGCTATGACAAAGAGTGGATTAATCTAGGATCCAAAAATCAGAAAGAGTACACCAATTTACCCTATGGCGAATACACCTTTCAAGTAAGAGCTAAAAATATTTATCAAAACTATTCCATTCCTGCAACCGTAAATTTCACCATTGAAACCCCATGGTTTGCAACATGGTTAATAAAATTCTTATTGGTTGTAATCGGGATTGTAATTGTCTATATTATTATCAAAATCAACACTTTACGCTTAAAATTACATAACAAGCGACTTGAGCAAATTGTAGAACAACGCACTTTACAAATCGAGCAACAATTAAAAAGTATTCAGGAACAAAACAAAAAGATAGTCGAACAAAATCAAATGATTTCTGAACAAGCCAAGCGTTTGAAAGAAACGAATGCTCAATTGCTACAACTTTCCGTTGTTGCTGAATCGACCGAAAATGGCGTGATTGTTTTTAACAGTTCTTTAGAGATACAATATATAAATAATGGAGTGGTCCATTTATTAGGAATATCTGGCAATACTACTGAGAACAAGGATATAAAAGCGATAGTGACAAAGTATTTTAATCCAATTAAACATCAAATAAGAGAGGTTCAAAAAGAAGGAGCATCGATTTCGTTTGAAACACTTATCAATACCACTCAACACGAACGAAAATGGATACAAATTACGCTCTCACCTATTTTTGATGAAGATAAAACAGTAAGTCAGATAGTTGCTATTTGTACCGACATCTCAGCATTAAAAATCGCAGAAGAAGAGATTTCGCAACAACAAGAAGAATTGATTGCACAAAGTGAACTATTGGAATCCATCAATGCAGAACTGGAAAAGGCAAATCAGATGATGCGAGATTCGATTAATTACGCTCAACGCATTCAAACATCGATGCTTCCCGATTTAACACCACTAAAAGATGATGTTGAGGATAGCTTTATTTTTTACAAACCCAAAGATATCGTAAGCGGCGATTTTTATTGGTATAAAAAAGTTCATGATGTTCACATAATGGTAATAGCCGACTGTACAGGGCACGGAGTTCCCGGTGCATTTATGTCGATGATCGGGCAAACGCTTTTAAAAGAGACGATTCAAGGGCATTTAATCCTGGAGCCGGAAATAATTCTAAACGAATTAAACCAAAGCATACATACAATCCTACGACAAAACATTCGGTCTGAAGAAATTCAGGACGAAGGAATTGACATGACTATATGCATCTACCTCCCTTCCGATAATCTTCTTCGCATTGCATTAGCTAACCACATGGCATATTTGATCAGCGAAGGAGAGATAAGTCAAATCGAAGGGGATATCTTTTCTATAGGTGGACAGTTTTCCAGCAAAATCGATCATCAATTTTCGGTTCAAGAACTGTTTGTAAACAAAGGCGACGTACTTTATCTTTTCACCGATGGTTTCCACGACCAATTGGGTGGGGATAAATATTCAAAATACGGTACCACTCGTTTTGAAGGGTTATTAAAGCGAATTCACCGCCTTCCGTCTGAAGATCAAATTGAAATTCTGAATGATGAATTTTCAATATGGAGAGGCAATCGAAAACAAACCGACGATATTACTCTTTGGGGAATTCGATTCTAATCATTCTTCATACAAATGTATGAGATAGCGAAACCATGCATCGCCAGCCTTCTGCAACTCAGAAGAATCTCCATGATTTTCAATCCATTTCCCGGATTTATAGTCAAAAATATAACTTTCCCCGTTGGGTGAAATAATTCCATAGCCAAAGTTAAAAACATATCCAACGGGCGCATTATAATCAGAACAAAGGAAATTTCGTTCAAACGGAAAAGGATTTGGACTAGCTAATCCTGATGCCCGCAAAAGAGTGTAAGGAATATCGCTTTGAGAAATATTACGCGTATCGATTGAGCCTTTTAGTGATTGATTTAGTGCTCCACCGGTAAAAATTAAAGGGATTCGATAATGTTCCGGCATTTCATTCCGTCTTTTCAGAGGATAGTAATGTCCGTGATCGGCAGTGAAAATCAACAAAGTATTTTCCCATAAAGGTGTTTCTTTTAATCGACGATAAAAATCGCCAATAACACTATCGGTAAATGCCACGCTATTTAGATATTTTCCAAGTTCAGAAGGGGAATTAAAATCACTTTGATAAGGGACATCAAACGGTTCATGCGATGAGAGCGTAAAAACAGCATAAAAAAATGGATTTTGTTCACGTTGAATATCGTTCAAAAAGCGTTGTATTACAAAGTCATCGTGAATTCCCCATTTCGAAGTACGAAATTTCGAAGGGAAATGATCTTGATCGACTATCTTTTGAAAGCCACTGCTAATCCATAACCCTCGAAAATTAGCAAAATCGGAATTGCCACCGTAATAAAAAGCCGTACTATACCCTTGTTGCGTAAATGGAGAAACCAAATGGGATATTTTGTTGAATTTCTCGGGATATTTCATTATAGAACCATACGGATGCGCCGGAAAACCTGTAAGTAGGGCAGACAACCCTTTATCGCTTCGATCCCCGGCCGCATAGCAATTAGGGAAATAATAACCCTCCGATGCTATCGTCTGTAAGTTTGGAACCGCTATCTTTTGATTCACCTTATATTCGAAAAGATTTGCCGAAAAACTTTCCAACACAACCAGAATAATATTAGCTTTTTCAACCGAAATCAACGGTGTAGGCTCAGTGCATGAAAATTTAAAAGGTTGCAAATCAACGGTTAATGAATCATCCCAAGTTATCATGGTTTTTCGTTGGGAGGTGGTTACCGATTTAAAAAAGTTCCATACAGAATTCACGGCAGTGTGGTTTAACTGCGGATTCTGTGAAAAATAAGCTGAACTGAGATTCACCCCAGAAACATCGAGACTTCCACGAGCTACGAGGAAAAGCAACGGAAAAATCAATACTACTGAAGGGAAAAATATCTTAGCTTGAAATCTTAAACGGGATAAACGCAAATGTGAACGATACAAAATCCAAAATAAATAGAATGCAGAGCCGATAATGAGCAATAAAATGACAATATGTAGTGTTGATACGCTTGCAGCCGCCTCTCGAGGAGTGGAAATGTATTTTAATACCGATTTATCGATTTTAAAACCCCAATAGCTATATAAATCTGCATCGAAAACATAGATTAAAACGTTTATTAAAATGAAAAAAGCAATAAACCCGTGAAATATTTTGTGAAACTTCTCAGGCGCAAACATAATAAACATAAGAATGTTGATAATCAATAGCTGATAAGCTGCAATGGAAGCATCAAGCCTAAACCCGTAAACAAAGGTTTTAATGACGTCTAAAACCGAACCTAGTGAATAATCGAAGTTATTCACAATAAACCCAATACGCCCCAAAATGGCAATTAAAATAAGAAAGGCAAGCATCCTTGCCTGCCACAACCACCAACGTAATTCGCCATAACGCATTATGTAAGGATTTGAAATCACAGCGAAAAAATTTTATTGGTATATCTGTTTCAAAAGGCTATACAAATTAGGGTCATCACCAATGAAACGTGCCATCATTATTCCCTGAGGATCGATTAATATTTTTGTGGGAAAAACTTTGATGTTGTATAATTTCAGAACATCAATCTCCGTTTGCTCTAAAGCATTGACCTGTTGCCAATCTAAACGGTCGTCGCTAATAGCTTGCAACCAAGCCGCACGATCTTGGTCAGCAGCAATTCCCAAAACTTGCAATCCCTTTGCTCTATATTCCTTTAAAGCGCTCACCAGATGCGGATGACTATCTCGGCAAGGTTTGCACCAACTTCCCCAAAACACAAGCAGTAGATATCGCCCCTTGTAATCGGATAGCATAACAACGTTTCGATCTTTGTCAAATAATCTGAATTCGGGGGCTAATTCATTTAATGAAGTGGTGGCCGGTGAAGATTTGAATTCTTCCTCCAATAATCTTCCGTAAAAAGTTTTTTTAGCACGAGCTGTTAAATTATCAAATAGTTCTTTCAAGCGATTTGGCTCCAAATATTGCGACAGGTAAAATTTAATGATATACGGAGAAAGATCCCAATCGGGATGCTTTGAAACAAATTCAGCATGTTTTTCAATCAAACTGATATAAGATTCACGCACACTGTCCTTCATTTGATTATCAACAATTCCTTCGAGCTCTGCCACACGATATTGATCTACAATCAAATCAAAGCGACGTTGTTTATCTCCAATAAAAAGTATCAATGAGTCCATTTGATCGTTCATCAACGAACCGGATAATCTTGATAAATGGAGCGAGCTTATTTCGCCTTCAACCTTTACTGTTTTGCCGGGTTCAACAAAAAATTGAACGGGCATTAACGTTTTTGGGCCTTGCTTAGTTGGTTTCATCAGTTCGTTGTTATCAACCACAATAGCTGCCGACCTGACGGTGTCAATAGTCCCTTCAAATATTACTATATCGTCGGTTGCTTTTAAACTATCAATCCAAAATCCGTCGGGGCGATTCGGATCTTCAACCATAAAGAATACTTGACTGCCTGAAACCCCAACAATTTTAGCCTCTACCCTAAAATTAGCGTTGTCGTTTCCTCGATTTGAGCATCCGTAAATCAAGATTATAGCCGGCAGTAAAACCGTGAACCACTTAATTATCATCCATTTATTATTCTCAACCTGCATATTTGTCTCTTATAAAAATCCCTTCAAAACTACAAAAAAACTGCCAGATTGGGGGAAAAGGTGAATTTAAAAATATTAAATACCTATTGACGTATGGTTTTACAAAGTTGAGAAACAAAATCGTACTTTTGCTGCAAAAATGTCAAAATATGATTGTATTTCCAAACTGCAAAATAAACCTTGGACTTCATGTATTACGTAAACGCCCCGACAACTATCATGATATCGAAACTATAATGTATCCCATATCGTGGTTCGATGGATTAGAATTTGTTCTTTCCGATCACGACAAGCTGATAACAGGCGGTTTTGAACTCGGACTTAACGATGTGACCGATAATTTAGTTTATAAAGCGTTAAGTCTATTGCGACAACAATTTTCAATTCCACCATTAACCATTTATCTTCATAAAACAATTCCTTCCGGAGCCGGTCTTGGAGGAGGTTCATCTAATGCTTCCTTTATGCTTAAAGCGTTGAATGAGTTTTTCGGCTTAAACCTTTCTGTTTCCAATCTAAAAATCTTAGCATCAACGCTCGGTTCCGATTGCCCTTTTTTCATCGAAAACAAACCTGCATTGGCTGAAGGACGTGGAGAGATTTTATCGCCGGTAAACCTTAATCTTTTAGATTATACAATTGTAGTTATTGTACCCCCGATTCACATTAGCACTGCTGAAGCCTATAAAGCTGTAAAACCTTTTGATCAACGAGAAAGGCTTGATGAAGTAATCAAAAAACCGATTGAAATGTGGAAAGATTTGCTTAGGAATGATTTTGAATTGGCACTCGCAAAAAATTATCCCATATTCAACGAATTAAAAGAAGAATTATATCGAATGGGAGCTTTATATGCTTCACTAAGTGGCTCGGGATCATCGGTTTATGGTATTTTTAAACAAACACCAACGATTTCGGAAGAATTTTATAAGCGTTACAAAGTAAAAGTTATAGAAGGAACGTTACCTTGATCAATAGCCATAACGTTTGCGCCACCAACGTTGTAGCCTTTCCAAAATATTCTTCTCTTGCGGATTATCACCGGGTTGATATATAACAGTATTTCGGATAATGTCAGGTTGATATTGTTGATCAACAAAATTCCCATCAAAATCGTGTGAATATTGATACCCTTTCCCATAATTTAGATTTTTCATTAAATGGGTGGGAGCATTTCTCAGATGAAGCGGCACAGGAGCATTTGATGTTTCCGATGCAAGATTTATTGCTTTATCAATGGCCATATACGCCGAGTTGCTTTTTGGTGAAGATGCCAGATAAATAGTAGTTTCAGAAAGAATAATTCTGGCCTCGGGCATTCCGATTTTATGAACAGCATCAAAACAAGCGTTGGCTAAAAGAAGAGCGTTGGGATTGGCCAAACCGATATCTTCTGCGGCTAAAATTATCAAACGTCGAGCAATAAATTTAACGTCCTCTCCACCATTCAGCATTCGTGCAAGCCAATAAAGAGCTCCATTGGGATCAGATCCTCGTACCGATTTAATAAAGGCAGAGATGATATCGTAATGCAACTCACCGTTTTTGTCGTACAGTGCAATATTTTCCTGCAGAAGAGTTTGCACAATCTCGTTATTAATGATAATCGGATCGTTCAATGAATGGTTTACAATGATTTCCAAAAGATTCAGTAATTTACGAGCATCTCCGCCGGAATACTGAAAAAGCAACTGATGCGATTCAATCTGAAATTGGCGTTTTTTAAGAATTTCATCATGATGGATGGCTTTGTCTAATATTTTCCAAAGATGCTTTTCTTCAAGATGTTTTAACGTATAAACATGACAACGGGAAAGCAATGGTCCGATTACCTCAAAAGATGGGTTTTCAGTGGTTGCACCAATTAAAATGATTATACCTTGTTCAACCGCAGCCAACAATGAATCTTGCTGCGATTTGCTAAAACGATGAATTTCATCGATAAACAAAATTGGCGTATTTTTTTTGAAAATGCTTACCTGCTCTGCCCTGGCAATTGTTTCGCGAACATCTTTTACCCCTGAAGTAACGGCACTTAAAATATAAAAATCGCGCTGTGTAGCTTTGGCAATTAATTTGGCTAAAGTGGTTTTTCCAACTCCCGGTGGCCCCCAAAGAATTAAATTCGGAACAAAATTTTTATCAAAAATCAATCGCAGAGGGGCTCCCACTCCTAATAAATGTTCCTGCCCCACGTATTCGTCCAAAGTATTCGGACGCATTCGCTCTGCCAATGGTTTTTGATTCATATTCATGAACAGATTATTGAGAGTTTTTCTCTGAAGTTAATATCCAAAGTTCGGCCACAAAGCATAACAATCCTAAAATTAAAAAAAATTGCCACAAAAGCGGGAACGAACCTTTTTCATTGTCGATTCGTTGCTTGGTATTAAATAATTCAAAACCTTTGGATTTATATCCCTCGATGTCTAATGGTGTAAAATCCGACTCTAATCTGGAATAATTCATCGATAATAAAAATGGAGCATTATCGGCGAGAAATAGCGAATAAATGCCCGATTCCTGGATTTGATTTTCCGGACAAATCATAATGTTCTGCCTGCTGGACTGAAATCGGGGAATAAACGACCTTTTATGTTTATCAATTATTTTGGGCACTTGATCTTTCGAGAGGTTCTGCGCCGGAAATTCAAAGCAGATATTATCAGTCAAGGTAAAAACAGGTTCGATGACTTTCCCGGAAAATTGAACCATGTTAACAAACAGCGGAACAAAAAGTGGGTTTGTTGTAAAATCATCGTTTTTCAAAATATCGGTAGTAATTAAATAAAGTCCTCCCATGTCAAATCGACGTTCTAACAAGACGGGATCAGCATTTTCAGTAACAAGAACTGCTTCTGCCTGGGGAACTTTGTGTTGAAATTTTCGCAATTTCAAAACTACGGGCAATTTTGCTTCTTTGTCGATATTGCTTATGGAACGACGGAATAATGGGTGTTGAAGCGAAAGGATTTTAACGCTGCTTTTTTGTTCTTTGACTGCATCAAGGGCTGGGAGTTTCAAATTATTTAATATCCGACTCTCGGCAACACGATCGAACGGCTCATCTAAAAACATCGCAAGTGCAGCACCTTTCGAAACCCTTTGAAGAATCTGGTCAAAAACTCCTTGCGCTAATCGCTCCGGCTGAGTTATGAAAAAAGTGGTTACTGAATCAAATTGATCGACCGATAAATTGTTATGAGCTATGATCTTGTAATCGATATAGCGTGCAGCATCAAACAAACGCTTCAGCGGTAGATAGTATTGTTCATCGCCTACCAATATCACCTTGCGACGTCTAGTAATTTCAAACGTAAAGTAATAAGTATCATCGAAAACAACCGGATTATCGTCAATCTCAATTTTCCCCGAGTACCACCCCTCAGAATAGAAGGAAAAAGAAAAAAATAAATTTTTACTTTCACCACCCTCCAAATCAACAGAAATCAAGGATTTTATACTATCGTTCAAGTATAATCGTACAGGAACGCCCTGTCGAAAATTTTCCCCACGATTGGTTAATCTTACAAATAATCCTTGTTCAACATTCAATAACCGATAAGGACTATCAAACCAAACCGTATCGATTGAAATATTATCGTAGTTTTGAGTCGAAAATCTTACTATTTGGGCAGGTAATGAATCAACTAAATCAAAAAATGGTGACCAATAGTTTTTTTGAAAATCAGAAATAATCAACACCTTTACCGATTCATTGCCTTTAGAAATTTCTGCTAACTGCTGACGCAAAAATTCAGTCAATTGTTTGGGAGGAATCACCGTCGCACTGTAATCGATTGGCTGAATCACCTGCTGAAGTGCTCCAGGATTAATATTACGAGCCACAATGCCTTGGTGAGTTAGGACCCGAAACGATACGCTGTTTGAAATCGAAGAAAGTTGTCTTATAATATAATTTTTAGCTTGCATAAGAAAAGAACCATCTCGGTTCTCAGTCTGCATACTCAGAGAATTATCGAGAAACAAAATAATATGGTCGGCTTGTTGTATTTGCTCATTGGGTCGATGGTTTAGACGAGGAAAAGCAAATGCCAATACTAAAAAAACAATGGTTAACGTCCGTAGCAGTAAAATCAGTAAATTATGAATTTTTCTTGTACGTTTGCTTTTATTTTCAACTTTCTTCAAAAACGATAATCTACTGAAATACAAAACCTTATGGCGATGTAAATTGATCAAATGAATGATAATAGGGATTAGTGCTAGAAAGAGAAGCCATAAAACTTGAGGATACAAAAACGTTATCATAGGAAAACTCCATGGAAGATGAATACGGTGCAAAGTAACGAAATTTTCTCCTTCTTTTCCAACCAATGATTATAATATCAAAGCGAAGCTTGGTTGTTAATATAAGCGAATTTCCTACATTTGCCAACGTTTTGTTAATTAATTGAAAGACAGTAAATCTCCAAAATAAAGGAATCGCCAAAAATTGTATGAATAAGATAGGTTTGCTTTCCGACACTCATGGCTGGTTAAATCCCAAAATTGCACAATATTTTTCTGACTGTAACGAAATCTGGCATGCAGGTGATATTGGCTCACTGGAAGTGATCAATGAACTTGAGAAAATCGCTTTAGTAAGGGCGGTTTATGGAAATATTGATGGTTTAGATGTTAGATACGCAACTTCAGAAAAATTATCGTTTGAAATCGAAAAAGTTAAAGTTTTTATAACTCATATCGGTGGATATCCCGGGAAATATGTTCATTCGGTTGAAAAAGAAATTAAACTGTATCAACCCAAGTTATTTATTTCAGGACATTCCCACATTCTGAAAGTCATGTGGGACAAAAACTACAATCTGCTACATATCAATCCGGGTGCTGCCGGGCAAAGTGGTTTTCACACTAAACAAACCATTGTAACCTTTATAGTCGATGGTGAACAAATAAGCGATTTAATGGTTATAGAGCTGTAAATTAAGTTAAACATGTCGCAATATTCAATCAAAGATCTAGAGGAGATCACAGGAATAAAATCACACACCATACGTATTTGGGAAAAGCGATACCAATGCCTTATGCCCAAGCGAACCCAAACCAACATCCGATATTATGATGATGATCAACTTAAACGACTATTGAATATTACACTTCTTATTCGATCAGGAGAACGTATTTCGGATGTGGCAAATCTCTCAGATGAAGACCTTTCGAAAAAAGTGGCCGAGATATCTAAAGGTCTGAATGACATATCGCTGCAGGTTGATCAGCTGATTAGTGCAATGATTAAACTCGACGAAAAAAATTTCAATCAAATTATGGAAAAATCCATCGTGAAAAATGGATTTGAATTCACCATGGAAAACATTTTATTTCCTTTCATGGAAAAAGTCGGATTTCTTTGGCTTACAGGAGTAATCACTCCTGCTCGTGAACACTTTGCTTCATCAATCATGAAACAAAAGCTTCTATCAACTATTGATAAAATTGTCACTTCCTACTCACCCAATGCCCCAACCATTGTGTTTGCTCTCCATGAAAAAGAGATGCACGAAATATCCCTTCTCATGGCTCATTATCTGGCAAGAAAATACGGATTCCAAACCATATATCTAGGCCAATCAACTCCGATGGATTGTTTAATCGATATTTTGAACGAATCGAAAGCAAAGATTTATGTAACCGCATTCATCACTTCGGTTCCGGAAAAATTCATAAAATCATACCTAACAGAACTATTATTGAGGATACCCAATTTGTCAATCTTTACATTTGGGGCACAAGTGACCAATCAAAAGCTTCAATTACCCGATAAAGTTAGGATAATCTATACGTTGCAAGAAATGAAAAAAGTGCTCAAAGAATTGCAAAACTTATCTGAATAGATATCCGAATCCAAATAATCCATAGTTTTTTTTGCAGATGTCGAATATAAAATCAAATGTTTTCTGGTTTCGCCGCGATCTCCGTTTAGACGATAATCATGCTCTATATCACGCACTGAAAGAGCCCCTTCCCTTACGATTCATTTTTATTTTCGACACCAACATTCTTCGTCAATTCGATCGTTCTGATCCACGTCTGAGTTTTATTTTTAATCGACTTTGGGAAATAAATTCTCAACTTCAACGCTTCAAAAGCTCAATCGAAATATACGAAGGAACACCCTACACGATTTTTAACCAACTAATCTCACGACACATTATTCAGAATGTTTTTGCCAACGAAGATTATGAACCGTATGTCATCAAGCGCGATAACGAAATTTCAACGCTGCTATCCAAGTTCGGTGCGACATTGCGACTTTTTACCGATCACATTATTTTTCATCCAACCAAAATACTCAAGCCCGATCAAAAACCCTACACAATTTTCACCCCATACAAAAATCAATGGATTAAACAATATGAAAAATATACCGTTGAAACCTATCCCTCGGAAGAATTACTGCCTTCTTTGCTAAATAGAGAAGTTCCATCCGACTTCACCCCATTAGAAGTTTCATTTCCGATAAACCCAAGCCTTCGCATCGTTCCAAACTACCCATCAAACGAAATTTTGCACAACTACGCCCATACGCGTGATTTCCCGGCTCTTGATGCCACATCAAAAGTATCGTCACAATTGCGTTTTGGAATCATTTCAACCCGAAAATTAGTATTGCTCGCATCTAAAACTAGTACCACCTATTTATCCGAACTAATCTGGCGCGAATTTTTTATCTCGATTCTTTACCATTTCCCCAACACCGTTACCGAATCGTTTCACCGTAAATATGATAAGCTTACATGGAATCCCAACGAAAATGATTTCCGGCGATGGTATAACGGAGAAACCGGCTATCCAATAGTCGATGCAGGAATGCGACAACTTAACACCACAGGTTTTATGCATAATAGGGTACGTATGATTGTTGCATCGTTTCTTACAAAACATCTTCTTATCGATTGGCGTTGGGGTGAAGCCTACTTTGCCCAAAAACTACACGATTTTGAACAATCAAGTAACGTTGGAAATTGGCAATGGGCAGCTTCCACAGGTTGCGATGCGGTTCCTTATTTCAGAATTTTCAATCCCAACATCCAAACTAAACGATTCGACCCAAACTTTGAGTACATAAAAAAATGGGTACCCGAATTTAATTCAGCCAACTATCCCAAACCAATCGTTGAACATAATTTTGCTCGTAATCGAGCTCTGGAGAGATACTCCTTGGTAAATAAAATCGGCTAAACCGCTCGGCGCCATTGCTGGAAAGTAGTGTGACATTGAAATTAGAACAAGAATAATCCACATTTCAACATAAAACCCTACCTTTGCAGTTGAAAATTTTCGACCGTTGAGCTGCTTGTTTCAAGTATCCACAACGTGATAATCAACAATTGGATATGCCGGAGCATGCTGACCCCAAAAACCGGGCAAAAAATCACCGTTTAATAAAGGTCATTTGGTAAAAAAATGGCCATAAACCGGTAAAATTCCGGAGCATATTGACCCCTTTTAG
>Ga0116188_1000065_pt1 | contig 116675 bp, 120 predicted proteins | sample AD_JPNTR2_MetaG_FD_89807 | JGI IMG/M metagenome (GOLD analysis project Ga0116188, IMG submission 89807) | Active sludge microbial communities of municipal wastewater-treating anaerobic digesters from Japan - AD_JPNTR2_MetaG | ecosystem: Engineered > Bioreactor > Anaerobic > Digestate | place...
AACGCATGGGACAACAAAGGCTGGGCTCTCTATAGCCTGGGCAATTATGATGAGGCCATAAAGGCTTACGACGAGGCCATCAGACTCGATCCTGAACACGCCAACGCATGGAACAACAAAGGCTGGGCGTTCTATAGCCTGGGTAAGTATGATGAGGCCATCAGACTTGATCCTGAAGATGCCTGGGCATGGAGCAATAAAGGCTTGGCTCTCGATAACATGGGCAAGTATGATGAGGCCATAAAGGCGTACGACGAGGCCATCAGAATTTATCCTGAATTTGCCTGGGCATGGAGCAACAAAGGCGTGGCTCTCTATGGCCTGGGCAAGTACGATGAGGCCATAAAGGCATATGATGAGGCCATCAGACTTGATCCTGAATATGAATATGCCTGGTACAATAAGGCCAATGCCCTGAGGATGCTTCATCGCAACTCTGAAGCAGAAGCAGCATATAAGCGAGCACGGGAGCTGGGATACAGCAGATCATGACATTGATGGAGATGACGGCGAATCAGGAATCACAAACCCCTTACCTTGGGTCAGGGTGAATAGAAGTGGGGAAAGTCGAAGGGTAAAGGAGGGGGAGAAAAACTCTATCGACTTTCACCTGAATCTATATAGACTATTGTCGATATATATAGTTTTCTGTCCCGGCGAAAAACGGCTGCTTGAGAGCAGTCACCTGGCCATCGAGCCCGGAGATGCCTCTGCTGATTCCAGGGATGTGATTGCCGCCGAAAGGCTCATCAAAGATCCGGCCTCATATATCATCAATATGGCTGCCTACAATATTATGCCCCCAAAGATCCTTGAAGAGCGCGCCAGCACCGCTTTGGCCCATCTTGAGTCCTGCCGGATCTGCCCCCGCCGCTGCCAGGTGAACCGGCTGGATGATGAGTGGGGCTTCTGCCGCACAGGCAGACGGGCCCGGGTGGCCAGCTTCGCCCCCCACTTCGGGGAGGAGCCGCCCCTGGTGGGGCGCGCGGGCTCCGGCACCATCTTCTTCTCCGGCTGCAACCTGGCCTGCGTCTTCTGCCAGAACTGGGATATCAGTCAAATGGGCGCCGGCCGGGAGGTGGAGGCAGAGGAGATGGCGAAGATGATGCTCGTCCTGCAGGATGGCGGCTGCCATAACATCAACCTCGTCACCCCCACCCACGTCGTCCCCCAGATCCTGGAGGCCCTGCTCCTGGCGCGGGAGGGGGGCCTCTCCGTCCCCCTGGTCTACAACAGCGGCGGCTATGACTCAGTGGAGACGCTGCGCCTCCTCGATGGTATCATCGATATCTATATGCCCGATGCCAAATACGGCCAGGATGGCCCCGCCCAGAGGTACTCTGAGGCCCCTGGCTACACAGCAATCATGAAGGCGGCCCTCAAAGAGATGCACCGCCAGGTGGGAGACCTGGAGATGGATGAGGAGGGCATTGCCCTGCGGGGGCTTTTAGTCCGCCACCTGGTCCTGCCCGCAGGCGCTGCCGGCACTGAGGAGGTGGTCCGCTTCATCTCTCAGGAGATATCTGTGAACACCTACCTCAATGTGATGGCCCAGTACCGCCCGGAGTACAATGCCTGCCGTTATCCCGAACTCAACCGCCCCCTGGCTGCGCGGGAGTATGCCCGGGCCATAGGCCTGGCCCAAAGAGCAGGGCTGGTCCGGGGAATAACAATCCTTTAAATGCCTGCGGCTCCTAAATAGAATGCATATGATTCCTTTCCAGTATCTGGAGCATACTGCTGATATCAAATTCCGCGCCTATGGCACCACCAGGGAAGAGATGCTCTCCAATGCCGCCTCCGCCCTCTTTGGAGCCATGATCTCACCGGAGCAGGTGACCGTCCAGGAGGTCTGGCCGGTGGAGCTGGAGGCGGAGGAGCTGGAGGATCTGGCCTACCAGTGGCTCTCTGAGATCGTCTTTCTCTTCGAGACCGAGTCCGCAGTCTTCTCCACCTTTCAGGTGGTGCTGCAGGAGGGCGAAGAGGGAAGGGGGTGGAAGCTCAGGGCAGAGATAGGCGGAGAGCGAATGGACCTTGAGAGGCACCTCTTTCGGTCTGAGGTCAAGGCGGTCACCTGGCATAAGTTCGCCATCGTGAAGAATGAGCTGTGGTGCATTCAGGTTGTGCTGGATGTCTGAGGATTCCCTGGTATCGATATGATCTACGGATCGATATGATCTGCAGATCGATACGATCTGCGGATGATGATTCTCTGATATGATGATTTTGGAGGTGTGAGATATGGAAATTGAGAAGATCAGTGATAACATTTACGAGGTTCCCATAGGCTACCGGCCGGGGATGAGGGTGGCGGGCAGAATCTTCGTCTCCTCCAGCCTTTTGGAGATGGTCGAGCCGGGGACGATCGAGCAGGTGGCCAATGTGGCCACCCTTCCCGGAATCGTCGGCCACTCCATGGCCATGCCCGATGCCCATCTGGGCTATGGCTTTCCCATCGGCGGGGTGGCCGCCTTCCGGGAGCAGGGGGGGGTCATCAGCCCCGGTGGTGTGGGCTTTGACATAAATTGCGGGGTGCGCCTCCTCCGCTCGGAACTGAGAGCAGATGCAGTGCAGCCACTCATCAACACCCTCGTAGATGCCCTCTTTCAGGCGGTGCCCTCGGGCCTGGGATCTACAGGCAGGCTGCATATCACCGATCAGCAATTGACGGAGGCCTTCCTCCGGGGAGCAGAGTGGGCGTTAGAGGAGGGCTATGGGGTGGAGGCAGACCTGGTGCACTGCGAGGAGAGCGGCTGTATGTCCGGAGCTGACCCCTCCCAGGTGGGGGTCAAAGCGAGGAAGCGGGGCCGACCGCAGTTGGGAACCCTGGGCAGCGGCAACCACTTCCTGGAGGTCCAGAGGGTGGATGAGATCTACGACCAAGAGGCGGCAAAGAGATTCGGCCTCTTCGAGGGGCAGATCACAGTGATGATTCACTGCGGTTCCCGGGGAGCTGGCCATCAGATCTGCACTGATCATCTGAATGTCCTCTCCAAAGCAGTGCGAAAGTACGGCATCGATATACCGGACAGACAACTGGCCTGTGCTCCCCTGGGCAGTCCGGAGGCAGAGAACTACTTCGGGGCTATGGTCTGCGCCGCCAACTATGCCTGGGCCAACCGGCATATCATCGCCCACTGGACGAGGGAGGTCTTCGACCGCTTCTTCCCCGGCTCCCAACTGCCGCTGCTCTACGATGTGGCCCATAATGTGGCCAAGATCGAGGAGCATCAGGTGGAGGGGAAGAAGGAGAGGCTCTATGTGCACCGCAAGGGTGCCACCCGCGCCTTCGGCCCCTCGAGAGAGGAGGTCCCCGCTGCCTATGCCGGCATTGGCCAGCCGGTGCTCATCCCGGGGAGCATGGGCACGCCCTCATATGTGCTCTGCGGCCAGGACAAATCCCTGGAGCTGACATTCGGCTCCGCCTGCCATGGCGCAGGGAGGGTGATGAGCAGGAGCCAGGCCCTAAAGCAGTTCACAGGCAAAGAGGTGAAGGCCGCCCTGGACAGAGAGGGGATCGCCGTCCGGGCCACCTCCTCTGGGATGCTGGCCGAGGAGGCCCCTCAGGTCTACAAGCCGTCCAGCGAGGTGGTGGATGTGGTCCATGACCTGGGAATAGCCATCAAGGTAGCCAGGCTGTCCCCCCTGGGCGTCTGTAAGGGATAGGATACAGAATAGGAGGCAATGATAGAAGATAGATGGTACAGATACGGAATAATGGTATAAGATAAGCGTATAGAATAAGGGCGTAGGATAAGGATCGAGGATGGATCTGCGTGTGATCCTGGTTGAGCCCCTCTACGAGGGCAATGTGGGCTCTGTGGCCCGGGCGATGAAGAACTTCGGCTTTCGTGATCTGGCCCTGGTCAACCCCTGCAAGATCGAAGACTTCGGCTGTGCCATGGCCTCCCATGCCCGGGATGTCCTGCAGATGTCCCGCAACTTCTCAACTCTGGCCGAGGCTCTGGAGGGGGCGAACCTGGTGGTGGGCACCACTGGCAAGAGGCTGGAGCATGAGCAGCACCACCTGCGGCTGCACCTGAGGGTGCCCTGCCTGACCCCGGCCGGCCTGGCGGAAAAGCTCCGGGATAAGGAGGGGACAGTAGCCCTGCTCCTGGGGAGAGAGGACAGCGGCCTGAACAGCAATGAGATCTCCCTGTGCGATATGATCGTCTCCATTCCCACCTCGGAGGAGTATCCGGTGATGAACCTCTCCCATTCGGCAGCTATCCTGTTCTATGAGCTCTCCCGGATTGGAGGCAATAGCCCGGACTGTGTGCAGATGGCCAGAAAAGAGACGTTGAAGCTGTTGCAGGAGAGGGCAGGAGATCTTCTTGCGGATATTGCATATCCTGAGCATAAGAAGGACTTTGCTCTGCTCATGCTGCGGCGGGTCTTCGGCCGGGCAGAGCTGACGGAGAGGGAGGCTCGAGCCCTTCTCGGGATCATAAAAAAGATCCGCTGGAGGGTAAGCCATGCCCGGAAGGGCTCAGATCGAGGTTAAAAAGGACTGATTCTGGCTGGCGGGAAAAAAGGTGGCCGGAGAAGAGGCGATCCCTTCTTTTCTTATTACTTATTACAGGGCCGTTTTATTGCTTGCAGCCATGATCAGGCGGCGGAGGGCGTACAGAAGTCCGGCAAATCCCAGGCTCATGGACACAATGGACACCAGGCCGCCCAGGTAGGGGATCGGGAAGAGGAGATTTAATAGCACAAATCCGATGACGAAGCATACCAGATCCCCCTGTCTCAGATTGCCCTTCATACAGATCCACCTGCCCAGGCTGTAGGAGACGAACATCCCACTGCTCATCAGGGCGGCGATCATCAGGAAGGTGGATAACAGTGCTATCGGCAGCCCCACAACAGTGACAGCCACCAGCAAGAGGGCGATAAACGAGGCGATGACGACGATGAACCCCAGACCAGTCTTAAGAAGGGTGGAGGTGCGGATCTCCTCATCCACCATCCGGAAGAGGAGGGATAGATACTTCACCAGGATCAAACCTAAAATGAGGTATCCGATGATGATTATCAGGTTGAGCAGATCAAAACCACCCCACCTCTCCTCTCTGGCCGGGGCCATATCCTCTTTCTTTTCTGCCTTATAGAAGTCGACCTTTCCCGCAGATCCGGTGTTGTTGAAACTGCCGGCATGAACAGTCAACGTGCCATTGACCCGGCCGGAGTTGAGAGCAGCGCCGCTGCTGATCAGGGCATCCCTGGCCACTGTGCTTCCTGGCAAAATGCTCACCTGGCCGCCGGCGGCCACCAGATTGGTGCCGATATCACCGCCCAGATTGACCGTCCCCCCAGCCGCCACCACCTTTCCGCCCACATCAGAGCTCACAGAGACCTGGCTGCCTGCAGCGATGACATCTCCTTTCACCGGGGCATTGACATTCACTGTGCTCCCTGCTGCCACCAGCGAGTCCACAGGGGCGTTGATGCTCACGATATTGCCCGCGGCAAAGACATCATCCTCTACCGGACTGTCAATGGCCACCACATCTCCAGAAAATGTCCTCAATGCCTCCCCGCTGGCGGAGAGGAATAAAAGGACTATCAAAATCATCATTGCGCGAGAATGAACCATCACATCCACCAGAACATTACAAATGTAGCTCATCAGATAAATAACCTCCTGCCACCTCACCCCCCCTCATCCCCCTCACCCTCCTTCACTCCTCCTCATCCCCCCTCACTTCCCCTCATCCCCCCTCACTCCCCCTCATCCTCCTTCACTCCTCCTCATCCCCCCTCACTCCCTCTTTGGGCAGCCAATGAAATCGAGGGGAATGACAGGCCCCTCCAGCAGGAGAGGGCTTATGAACTAAGCGAGGCACAACCATGCTGACTGATATTGATGAGACTGCCTGAACTCCTCGCCCCTGCCGGCTCGCTAGAGGCCCTGCACGCAGCCATAGCAGCAGGCGCAGATGCTGTCTACCTGGGCGGCAGGAGATTTGGAGCAAGAAGATTCGCCGCAAACTTCGATCATGCCGACCTGGCTCAGGCCATAGATTATGCTCATCTGCGAGGGGTGAGGGTGTATGTCACCGTCAACACCCTGATCAGGGAGGATGAGCTCCCCGACCTGGGGGAGTACCTCCTCCAGTTGTACGAGCTGGGCGCAGATGCCATTCTCCTCCAGGATCTGGGGGCAGCAGCCCTGGCCGGACATCTGGTGGCCGGCCTGGAGAGGCATGCCTCCACCCAGATGACCATCCACAATCTCCCCGGCGCTCTCTGTGCCGCTCAATTGGGCTTCAAGAGGGTGGTCCTGGCCAGAGAGGTGAATTTGGAGGAGATCCGGGCCTGGGGGCCTGAAGTCGAGAGGGCCGGGCTGGGGCTGGAGGTCTTCGTTCACGGGGCGCTCTGCTATTCATACTCCGGGCAGTGTCTCCTCTCCTCGGCCATCGGCGGGCGGAGCGGCAACCGGGGGATGTGCGCTCAGCCCTGCCGCAAACCCTACCTTCTGCTTCACGGCCCGGCGGACGAGTACGGCCGCCCCTCAAGCCTCCAGGCCGTCTCAGGGCAGGAGAGCTTCATCCTATCCACCCGCGACCTCTCCGTCTACCGCCATCTGGACCGGATCGTAAGCTCTCCCGTCCACTCCCTGAAGATCGAGGGGAGGATGAAGTCCCCCCAGTATGTGGCCATCGTCACCAGCATCTACCGCAGGGCACTGGATGCCATTGCCTCGGGCACCTGGTCATTCTCCCCGGAGGAGGAGAGAGATCTGGCCCTGGCATTCAACCGCGACTTCACAGAAGGCCATCTCCTGGGGGCCAGGGATGTCATGGGCCGGGAGATGCCGGATAATCGAGGGGTGCTGATGGGCAGGGTGGCCTGGTACGACCCCCGCAGGTCAGAGGCAGGGATTCGCCTCTGCAGCCCGCTTCTGCCGCAGAGGGGGGATGGGCTGGTCTTCCGGTCCCCGGGCCAGGAGAGGGGGCTGACGGTGCAGAGGGCTGTTGAGAGGGACGGCCTGCTCTGTCTGAGGACCGGATATGAGGTCCCGGCGGGGGCTGAGGTCTATCTGACCAGCAGCACTGCTCTTGCCAGGAGGGCAGAGGAGATCCTGGCGCAGGAGAGGCCGCCCATCCTGATGGATATCACCCTCACCTGGGAGGATGGATATGTCCTGGCCCAGGGGCAGCTGGATAACGGCCTGATGGCGGCCGCCCGGGGGGAGAGCAGAATGCAAAAGGCTCTGAACCGGCCCCTGACCCCTGAGCAGATCGAGACTCAGATGAGAAGGACAGGAGGCACCCCATTTGTGATAAGAAGGGTGAATATGGATTATCCTGGAGGCCTCTTCTCCCCTCTGGGAGCCTTGAACCAGTTGCGCCGCGATCTTCTGGCCGGGCTGGAGAGGGCAGTGCTGGAAGGGCGCCGGCCGGCCCCAGAGCAGATCCAGGGGGCGAGGGATCGCCTCCAGAGCTTCAGCCCTCCGACCAGCAGGGTGAAGGGGAGGAGAAGACCTCCCCTGTTGTCCGTCTGTGCCGACAGCCTGGAGGCGCTGAAGGGAGCAGTTGAGGGCGGGGCCTCTCGCATATACTTCGATCCCCTCTTTCGGACAGGGCATGATGCTATAGAGAGGGCAGAGAGGATCCGGGCCCTTCTGCAGGAGGGGAGGGAGCTATGCGGCAGGACAGAGCTGATCTGGAAGTGGCCGCATATCACCCGTGATGATTTTATCGATACCGTCCTGCCCCTCCTCCCCTCCGTCCCGGTGGAAGGGATCATGGTCGAGAACCTGGGGCCGGCCTGGGCGGTGCGGCAGAAGATGCCTGAAATGATGCTTTACGGTGGATTGGGGCTGAACGTCTGCAACCACCTGACTGTCCAGGCCCTTGCCTCCCAGTTCTCCTCGCTCACCCTCTCCCCGGAGCTATCCTGCCTCCAGCTGAAGGATGCCGTCTTCGCCACCCGCGCCCTGCCCGGGCAGGACGACCTGCCGGCGCTGGAGCTGGTGGTACAGGGAAATCTGGAGGTGATGGTGGCCGAGGACTCCATCCCCCACATACCCCCAGGAGGTGATCTCGGGGAGTTCTGGGGCCTTCAGGATTCCAGGCACATCTTTCCCGCAAGGCTGGACGATCAGGGCAGAACCCACATCTTCAACTCCATGGAGACCTGCCTGATAGACCAGATGCCAGAGATCTTCCGGATAGGTCTGGATGGCATAATCCTGGACGCCCGGGGAAGGACGGGAAGGTATGCGCAGGAGGTAACAGCAGCCTACCGGCGGGCAGTCGAGCTGACTGCCGGGAGGTATGCAGACAATTCCATCAGGAGGGACTCGCCGCAGAGAGACTCGCCTGAGAGCGGATCCCTGGAGGCGGGGCTGCAGGAGTTGAAGGAGAGGATCAGGCCCCTCAGCCTGGGAGGGATCACCCATGGCCACTTTCTCCGGGGGTTGAAGGACTGAAGGACTTCATCCTCAACAGACGTAAATCCTATTAGCTCCCAGGTAGCAATGCCGCATACTGAATGGAGTGGTACAAATGACTACCGCTAAAGGGAGAGAGGAGCTGGATGCCGTGGCCGCCAAGGTCATCGAGGGCCTGGATGATACCCTCAGGGTAATGCAGAGGGTGGCAGAGGAGATCGCTTGCGGGAAGCGGCCTGAGGAGATCGACATATCAGGCCTGCCCCTCTATATGGCCAGATCGAAGGAGGATCAATCCGGCCAGGTCCGGGGAGTGGTCTATGCCATGGACTACGATGATTACCTGGAGATGCTGGACCGGGTGGCCACGGAGAGCGGGCTGTGCCTGGAGGAGCTGACGGAGTTGGAGGTGAACCTTCCCCAGATGGAGTTCGGAGAGGACCTGGTCACAGGAGGCTTTGAGGACTTCAAAGGCATATGCGTGGAAAGGCACAACCAATGTATCCTGCAGTTGATGGAGGCGGTCTTTGTTCTTCTGCAGGGGCGCGGCCTATCTGTGGCCTGCATTCCCGATGAGGATGTGCTCTTGTACCTCCCATTGAGATGAAGCCTTGAGGAGAGCTCTCCTGAAGAAGAGCAGATATGATATCAGCCACATTGGCCATAAGAGCACCAGGTTCATCGGAAGGAAGCTCCTCTTTCTGCTCCTTCTTGCTCTGGGCATTGTATTGCTGGCGGGTGGCGGCCATAATCATGGGGGCGGGATTTGTGGGCGGGGAGTGGCTGATCATCGGCAACGCCTTCGTCTTCACCCTTCTCGCCGCGGGGGCGGTCTATGGACTGGCAAAATACAAAGGAATCGCCCCCGAGACCATGATCCTGGCAGGAATTGCCATCTCATACCTTTTTCAGTGCCGTGACCTCATTTCTGGGGGTGCCGTTCTTCGTCTTCCTCTTCATGCGCCGGAAGAGGGAGTTCTGGTAGAAAGACAGAAGTCTGCGCCCGGTGGGTCTGGCGTGATATAGGATCCAAGTTGCTTATATCATGGATATCCAATAGCATATACAGCCAGAAGGTGGTCATGATGAAGAGAGAGGAATTCCAGGCACAGATAGAAGGATATATATTCCCCCAGACGTTCCATCAGGATCTTCTCGACAGAGCAGCGGAGATGTTCATGAAGTGGGGCCGGAGCTCTCATCTGGATGAGAAGGAGCATCTCTTCCAAAGCTTCGGGCTGAACTCCCAGCCGGGGGATGATGAAAAGATCAAGGCGCAGAAGGCTGCCATCAGAGTCATCTGCTCCAAGATGATGGATGCCAGCATCAGCCGCAAGGAGGCAGCCGACATCATCCGAAACTTCAACCGGATAAAAGATCCTGGCTACAAGTGGCTGGACTGAGACTCATTTTTTAGCAGCTCCTCTGAATCCATGGGAGGGGCGCCTGGCGGAGATTGGCGGCGCTCAAAGAGAGCGGAGGCGGGAATTCGGGAGGCAATCAGAAAAATTTAACTATAATGATATGTATAATGGATTGGAGCAATTAAAGGGGGATTAAACGTGAATTATGAGAAGGAGAGAAATTACTGCAGGATATTTTTGGTATCAGCTTTGCTGATAGCATTATTTATCAGCTCCGCCCAGGCGATAACCACCAGGGATATCTTATTCGCCCGGACTCCTGAAGCCGCACAGCCCATATCAACAGTGGTATCAGATGCCATGAACCAGCCGCCTGTGGCCAAGGGCTTGACCGTCGATCAGGAGGGACCTCTTGCCGCTGGCTCATCGGTCTTCTGGACCGGCGATGCCTTCGACTCAGATGGAGATGAGCTATACTATCAGTTCTGGTTGAATGGGCCGATGACCGGGAATGCCTGGAAGCCGATGACCACCTGGAGCAAGAACAATACCTGGACCTGGGAGACCAGCGCTATAGACATCGGGATCAATGTAATCGATATGCGAATCAGAGATGGACGGCATGCCCCCCCCTGGAATCATGACAGCCACATCAGTGCCGAGTATATCATAAGCGAGAATGCGGGCATCTCCGCCAGCTCGAAATGGAACTCCAAGCCTAAGCTGAGCAGCCTGAAATCGGACAGACAAAGCCCGCAGGATAAGGGCGTATCTGTGACCTGGACGGCAAAGGCGGCCGACCCGGACGGGGATACAGTTCTATACCGCTATGTCCTCAAAGGACCCTCTACAGAGGAGCAATGGGAGCCCATGACCGACTGGACGACAAACGGGGTCTGGACCTGGGATACAAGCGCTGGAAAGGCGGGCATATACATGATAGAGGTCAGGATAAGGGATGGATATCATGCCGACATCGATAATTGGGATGACAGCATAACGACGCCATTTGTCCTGATTCAGAAGGGAATAATCAAGTGATAGATTGAGAACGCCCGATTTGCTGGGAGATGCAGTCGTCTCCTGGACGGGGGGAAGGGATGGATGTCACCCCAATAAAGCAATACAGGGGGGGGCTGGCAGGTCCTGCCTGCCAAAATATTTTTAACACTCGTGCACCAATAACTAAATATGACGGGACTTATTAATACAAAGAAAAGACTAAATATGAATAAGCACAAGTGCGAGCAGGAAATGTACGAATAAAGGAGGGAATTGTATTAGGAAAGTATTAGCAAAGATTGGATTAGTATTAATTTTTCTGCTGTTAATTACAGGTACTTCCTGGGCGGGAAAATCTGATATGAATCCAGGGAGAGAAGCGATCAAGTACAAGCATGAGATGACAGATGATGTCACTGGACAGGGATTTGCGGTAGAATATAAGAGTGTAAATACAAATAACTTATCCCTGTTGGAGTACTACCACGGCAGTGGCACTGCGGACATGGCCGATATATTGAACTCCGAGCAGAAGACCACCGGCGGCTCTTACTACGTCCTGGATTATGATGGAACGATGAAAAAGGTGGATAAGGGGGCAAACAGCATTGTCACCTACACCAGGCAGTATGACAACATCCAGTCGCCAACCACATTCGCCTACGGCACAGGCTGGTATGCTGCCAATCCCATCCATTACAATTCTCTTATCAAGGACAAGACCGTGGCCAAGAGCTATCAGGAGGCGGCATCAATGCACCGCCAGGTGGAGTATGCTCATGCTCTGAAAGGGGACATCGCTGTGGATATCAACTGCACGGGACCCACAGATAAGGCCGATGGCAAGGGAATTCTCAGCATGAAGATAGATGATGATATCACCCAAGGCACTCTTCACATCGGCGAGCTTCTCTTAAGCCCCAAGGTAAGCCCCAAGGAGACTTCCAAGGCAAAGACCAAGCCAAATATATTCGATCCCATAATCGAGGTCCAAAATGACTACATCGGCGACTTCCATGTGCAAAAGACGATGAAGCTGGAGATCACCAAGAGCAAAGAGAGCTCTCAGGTGGACTGGCTCCCCTGCTGTATGGGCGGCTTCTTCGACCTGCCGTCATATAACTTCGATGCTCAATATGCCAGCTGGAAGGGGATCTTTGACTGTACCTGCCGGGAGAAGTCCATCTCCACCATGAAGCCGGAGTGGAACACAACCAAAGCCCAGTTCCCGACAGAGGAGTACCGGTACAAGCCCTGAATGGGGGACTCCAACCTTATTTTTTTTATATATTAATAAAATTAAAGAATATACAATCGACTCCAGAATCGATCTGAGGCATTAATATGAAGAAAATACCCAATTTCCTGCAGGCCATAGCACTCTGCTTGCTGCTGGCTGTGCCATCCGCCCTTGCCGGCGAGGCGGTCATTATAGAGGATGACCTGGGGCGAAATATCACAATCAGTTCCCCATCGGAGAGAGTGGTCTTTACCATGGAGAATGCTCTTAAGACCTACTATGCCGTCGGAGATCCCAAGAATGTGGTCGCCCTCAAGGACGATAGATGGATGAGAAAGCTGGCTGAGGATATATTTCCCGTGGTCGACCCCAACTTCCAAGATAAGATCCTGATCAATATCACAGGCGACCAGTTGAACCTGGAGTCCCTGGCCAGGGTGGATCCTGACCTGATCGTTCTCTGGGCCTCTTCTCCCCAGGATCCAAACATTCTGGCCATCAATGATACCCTGAAGGTGCCCGTCTTTGCCATCTATGTCACCTCTCTGGATGACATCTACCGGCAGGTGGATACAATGGGCATCATATCAGGAGATACTGATCGCGCATCTGAGGTCAAGGCGATCATGGAGAGATATGTTGAATTGACCACCAATATCACAGATTCGATCGAGGAGAAGGAGAGGCCAAAGGTCTACTGGATGTGGACCGATGTCTATGGGACCGCCGGAGTGAACAGCGGCATAAACGATCTGATCGATATCGCTGGAGGCAGCAATATCATGAAAGAGGCAGAAGAGGAGGCTGGAAATATGGAGCACCCGGTAATTAACCAGGAGAGCCTGATCAAGCTCAACCCCGATGTCATTTACATGTGGTATAACGAAAACCTCGATCCAGAGGATATCATAAACGGTGAGGACTTCAAGGGCTGGAGGGACATAAATGCGGTAAAGAACCATCGGGTCTATGAGATCAGCAATCCCTATCTATTCGATGCCTTCTCCCCCCGCATGCCTCTTGCTTTGCTGCATGTGGCCTGTGATCTGCATCCGGAAAAATTCCAGCATGTGGATCTGAATAGGACGGTCGATCAGTATAATGTGGATATCTGGGGCGTGCATTATCCCAGCATGGCCAAGGCCCAAGACGGATGATTGATGCAAGCTTCAGATGAGAAGAGAAGAATTTTGCCGGAAAGGGCCACAGGCAAATCGCTTCTCTATCCTATCTTTTTGTGCCTTCCCCTTTTTGCTTTCTTCTCATCCCTTTTCATAGGACCCTTTCACATAAGCCCGGTGCAGCTCATCGATCTGATGGCCTCAAGGATCCTGGGCTATGCCACAGATTACCCCGCTGTCTACAGCACTGTGATCTTTCAGGTTCGTCTGCCTCGGCTGCTATTGGCCATGATGGTGGGTGCAAGCCTCTCCATCTCCGGAGCGGCATTCCAGGGCATCTTCAGAAATCCGCTGGTGAGCCCCTACATCCTCGGCCTGTCCTCGGGGGCGGCCTTTGGAGCTGCTCTCTCCCTGGCCTTTCTGCCGGGGGTATCCATTCAGTACGCGGCCTTCTTCTTCAGCCTGGTGGCGGTTGGCCTGACCTATTTCATGGCCACTGCCAACCGGAGCACTCCTATCGTCTCCCTGGTCCTGGCCGGGGTGATAGTCTCTGCCGTGTTTGATGCCCTCCTGGCTATAGTTCAGATCGCAGTAAGCGAGAGGGCCCTGCAGAGCATAGTATTCTGGATCATGGGCAGCCTGGGCGCTGCTAGCTGGTCGAAGATATACAGCGCCTCTCCCCTATTCGTCCTGGGGTGCACTGTCATGTTTCTATTGCGCTGGAGGCTGAATGTCCTCGCTTTGGGCGATGAGGAGGCGCGCTCTGTGGGCATGAACCCGGAGAGCTACAAGGTGATCTTCATCTTGGCGGCCTCTCTGGCCGCCTCCTCTGCAGTGGCCGTGGCCGGGGTCATCGGCCTGGTGGGGCTGATTGTGCCCCATATGCTGCGCATGATCTTCGGGCCCGATCACAGGACATTGATCCCCCTATCCCTGACATTTGGCGCCTCCTTTCTGGTGATCGTGGACGACTTCGCCCGATCAGGGCTGGGCTTCGAGGTGCCTGTAGGAGTGATCACCACACTGGTGGGCGCCCCATTCTTCGCCTATCTCTTGAGGACAGTTCGTTCGGGTGGTTGGGAGTGAGAGAGGCTGGATCTGCAGGCCCCGTCAGGATGGGAGTGGTCACGAAGGGCATATCCCTCCGCTATGGGGCTCGCACCGTCCTTGATCAGGTGGATTTGCACCTGAAGAAGGGAGAGGTGATAACCCTCCTGGGACCCAATGGATGCGGCAAGACGAGCCTCTTGAAGGTCATCAACGGCCTGCTCCCTCCCAGCCAGGGCGAGGTTTATGTCGATGGCAAGCACACTGCCCGGATGGGACAGATGGAGCTGGCAAGGCTCATGGGCTATGTCCCGCAGAATCAGAGGCAATCGTTTCCCTTCACCGCCCTGGACATAGTTCTAACCGGAAGGATGCCTCACCTCTCAGTGCTCGCCCAGCCCGGGGCCGCGGATGTCGAGAAGGCGCAAAGGGCTCTGGATATGGTGGGAGCCCTCCACCTGGCATCCCGGCCCTACACCCAGATCAGCGGCGGAGAGCGACAATTGGTCATAATCGCCCGTGCCCTTGCCCAGGAGCCATCCTTCCTCCTCCTGGATGAGCCGACCTCCTCTCTGGATTTCAAAAACCAGGTCAGCGTGCTCAAGATGATCAATCGTATCTCAAAAGAAGAGGCAGTCACTGTGATCATGACGCTGCATGATCCAAACCACGCCATGATGTTCTCAGATGAGATTGTCCTGCTGAGAAGGCTACTGCCTCACGAGGAGCTCAGCAGAGGAGTGCTCTCACATCATCAGAACGTCATCGCTTCAGGAAAGCCGCATGAGGTTATGACCCCAGAGAATATCCGCACAGCTTACGGGATAGATGTCGAGGTCCTGGAGGTGCATGGAAAACGGATACTGTTTCCACTGTAGATGCCATAGCGCCCAAAACTGCCGCACCACAGATCAGTGATGCAAGCCTTAGCGATGTGGGGGGGAGCCGCGCCCTTCTGGGCGCGATAGTTCACACGGCTCCATCTCGCTGGTCAGGCGATGCAGCTCTTTTGTGTCCAATGATAGAGGATCGATATGAACCAGCATTATGGCATTCTTCAGGGCGATCTCATCCCTTTGGGACTGAATGAAGCGGAGCACAGTCTCGTAGTTGCTCTGGGTGATGAGGTAGCCCATTCCTTCCAGCAGAATAACAGGATAATCGGCCCGCCCCAGAAAATCAGAGAGCATGCTGCTCAACCTGGGAAAGTTCGTTGGATCCACTGTCCTGTATCCTGGCTCGCTCTTCTGGGTGAGCCATATGACTGTCTCTGGAGGAATGGCGTATCGCTCATAGAGGGTTTCGGGATTATGGCGGCTCAGGCATAGCCCTTCCATGCCGTGGGCCACCAGCTCGCTGAACACCTCCAGGCTTCTCTTGGGCTTCTCCTCCTCGATTATATAAGTGGTCCCAGGAATCAGGGAGAGCTCATAAGGGCTTCTTCCATAGCTCTTCATCATCTCAGCCAATGCAGCTGCAATATCGAAGGACGGATCGTAGCTCCTGATGATCCTGTCCAGCCTGCGCAGGGCGAGGAAGAAGGCATGCCTGGTCAGCACCAGGTCGGGCCTGATATTGAGGGCGACAAATGTGGTCAGAGCATCACGCATATCCGGCTCGCAGGCCGGGCCCGGCTCATCAGAGGGCCCGCCCTTCCTCAAGGGCACCTCAAAGAATCCGCCTGCTGCTATCAGCTCATTGGCCTTCATCACCACCTCCCTTCTCGTCCCTTCACTCAATGGGGATAGCATGACCTCAGAGAAGACGCGGAAGAGATATGCAGATAGTGGACCGAGGATGAATAACAGTTCTTTGGCCTCATTGATGCTTGATTTTAATTCGATGTGCACGAACTGCTGCCTCTCAGCCAGCAGCAGGCGGGTTCTCCTGCTCAACATCTCCATCTGATAGACGAAGTCCAGCATCTCTCTCTCCGGCAGCTTGCCCTTGTTCTCCTCTATCAGCTCTTCTATGCTATCGATTAGAACGATGCTATTTCTGCTGGAGTCGACAAAGGACTTTATAGTCATGAAAAGGAGGGGCAGATTCCGGGGTGAGATATATCGATCGCTTCCCCTCTCATCGGAGAGCTTGATGATGGGCGTCTCCTTGAACCCCCAGCGCTGCCTTACATCATTTGGCGAGAAGTGGGTGATGCACAACCCCTCCACTCCATGGGTGATCTGATCGGTAAATACCTCATAAGCAATATCAGGCACGACATATGCCCTGCCCATGGATAACTCATAGCTGGGCCGGGTCTCTTTGGTCTCCTCCACCACCGGCTTTACCGGCACCTGATCCTCTACGATAATCCTGGTGGCGGAGGGGCCCAATGAGCCGGTGAGTGTCTTTTCGAACTGATCCCACAGCTCCTGAAGCTGAGCAGCGTTTATATTACTCCGGCTGGTTCCCAGCTCTCCCAGGTATAAATCGACCTGCTGCTTTGCCCTCTCCTCTCCTATATACTTGGCCAGAGTCGTCTCCAGCTCATCGATCGTCCCATAGGGCATGCTCTTGGGCACAGCAGGCAGCTTCTGGCTCTCCATTATCCTCTTTTCACCCCCTTCCAGGAATGAGTTGGCGATCTCCGCCTCCTCGGGGCTGGGGGTGGTGAGAAGGGATACCAGGACGTACAGGCTGGTATTGACGAACAGGGTCCAGAAGACGGAATTGCTCCAAAGATCCAGGCCCAGGCCGAATAGATCTGTGGGTCTGAGAACGGCCAGGCCAAAGGCTCCGTCCAGGATCAGACTGGAGAGCATGCGGCTTTCTCCGCTGATGGTGGGGATGAGAGCGGTATAAGACCAGAGGAGAAATCCTGAGATCAGCCCTGCCAGTGCTCCCTTCCTGTTTCCTCTCTTCCAGTACAGCCCCCCGAGGGCAGCGGGAGCAAGCTGGCTGGCGGCAAGAAATGAGACGATGCCGATATCCGCCAGAATATGATAGGCGGCAACCTGCGAGTAAAGGTATCCCAGGATGACCACCAGAAATATGTTCAGCCTCTTGATGTTGAGAAGGGCATTGGCCAGGCTTTTCTGTTTCTTGATTCGCCGCAGGATGTATGGCAGCTCCAGGTTATTGAGGAGCATGGTCCCCACAGCTACGGATTCCACCAGGATCATGGCGGTTGCTGCCGATGCTCCGCCGATGAATACCAGCATCGATAGAAGATATTGATTGTGTATATGCGGTATGGTCAGGATGAAGTTGTCCTTCAGCCCGGGGGTGTTGAGGAGCAACCCTCCCCAGGCTATGGCGGGGACAAAGAGATTGATCAGCAGAAGGTAGAGGGGAAACAGCCACATCGCCTTCTTCAGATGCCCTTCATCTGAGTTCTCTACCACCATGACATGAAACTGCCTGGGCAAGAACAGTATGGCGAAGAAGGAGATCAAGACAAGAGAGAACCATAGAGGATACTGAACATCCATCAGTTCGGCATAATTTGGATTGCGGGCGGCCTCTTCTGCCATCTGGCTGAAGATATCCCCATATCCCCCAAATATGCCGTACGCCACGAAGAGCCCAATTGCCAGAAATGCCACCAGCTTCACCAGGGACTCGAATGCCACCACGGCGATCAATCCCTCATGCCTCTCCATGGGATCCAGCTGGCGGGCGCCGAATATCACAGCGAATATCCCCAGGAGCAGAGTCACCACCAGGGTGCTCTCCCAGGAGAAGTTGAGCAGGACATGACTTCCGGCCAGGGTTTCCAGGGAAGTGGATATGGCGATCAGTTGCAGGGCAACATAAGGGGTCACCATGATCAGGCTCAGCAGGGCAACCACAGCCCCTATGGCATAGCTTCTGCCATAGCGAAAGCTCAGGAAGTCGCTGATGGAGGTCAGCCGATGCTCTTTGGAGACACGAATCATCTTTCGTATGATCACCCAGCCCAGTGTCATTGCCAGAAGCGGCCCGATATAGATGGGCAAGAACTCCAGGCCGGTTGATGCTGCTCTGCCTATTGAGCCGTAAAAGGTCCAGGCGGATACATAGACTGAGAGGGAGAGGGCATAGATGTAGGGATTGCTGACAATGCTCTTGCCCTCCAGCTTTCTTCTGTCTGAGAAGCGGGCGATGGCGAAGAGAAAGAGCAGATAAAGCACCATGACCGCCAGAGCAGCATTCTGGACTATCAATCAGAATTCCCCCGGTCAAATAAGTAAAGCAGAATGATGATCAACAGCCAGATGGCTGCTACGTAAACCAGTATTGCAGGCATGCCGAGAAGAATTGAGCCATCGGCCAAGGCCAGCAGGGGCCAGTTGAACAGCATCCCTCCTAGGACGAAAACGAAAACCCAGAAATCCCTCTGGCCGATCAGGTCGTTTAATGAGAGCATAGCTACAATCCCGGATAGATGATTATCCCTCTAGCAGATATATCCAATGCATGCTTCCCAAGATGATGGGATGTGCCACACATCTTAAGGACCTCTATGTATCTCCTTCTTGTTAAGTTTATTTCTTCGTTCTTCAGCAGTATTATTCCATCTGCCAGCTCAGCGATGCGAGGGGGATAAAGGCTTCCGGGCAGCGAGTCCTCCGCCAAGAGCGCAACCACCCTTTTCGCCTTGAGCAGATGGGATAGCTTGACGAGAAAGCGCCAATAATCCTCTTTGAGGGCGTCTTCCAGCATGGATAAGCCTTCGATGACAATTCGTGTAGGATTGCTTTTATTGATCTGCCTCTCGAATTCCTCAAATACTGCCTGCGATCTCCTCTCCTCTGATCCCTCTTCAAGCAACCCTCCCAGCTCTACATAACAGACCTCAGCCCCAAAAAATTCCCGTTTCACAAAATCATAGCTTGATGCGAAATCCTGCAGCATATCAAGAGGCCCACCAAAGGTCAAAAAGCATAGCCCTCGCTCTCCAGATTCTGCTCCCTTAAAGAGAAATTGAGTGCAAAGAGTGGTCTTGCCAGTTCCAGTATCCCCTGCCAGCAATATGATAGAGGGTATTGGAAAGCCGCCTTCGATCATATTATCGAGGCCTGCAACTCCTGTGGGCATTCTTTCAATTGGATTCAAACCCTTCACCTCGTGATCGACCGTGCAGTCGAGAGCTTCTGTTCTTGCCTTCTGGAATGCCGGTCTTGGTCATACCGGACGGTTATACTCTGATCTCCTCTGTGTATGGCATATATCCCTGTGCCATATCTTCCTATTCCATATTCTCCTATCCCATTAATATTATTTGACCTTATTCTCTGTCAGTGGCTGCAGTAGATCAGACTGCTTTTATATCAGGAATTCCTTCTGGCAGTCGTGAGATGAATTGATCCTCAGAACTCATTATTCAGGCCAGATATCTGCAGAACTGGACGGCAAAGAGGTAACGCTGGCGGGCTTCGCCCATGAGATAAGGGATCTGGGAGGGATAGCTTTCCTGGTGCTCAGGGATAGAGAGGGCATAGCCCAGATAACCCTGATCAAGAAGCTATTGGGAAAGGATGTCTTCAAGGCGGCACGCTCCATCAGCCGGGAGAGCGTGGTCATGGTCCGGGGGAATGTGAAAGCTGAGGCCAAAGCGCCTCGAGGATATGAGATACTCCCCACTGAGATCCAGGTTCTAAGCTCTGCTCAGGTTCCCTTGCCCTTGGATCCCACAGAGAAGGTGGAGTGCGAGCTGGACACCCGCCTTGATTCCAGGTTCATGGACATCCGCCGGCCCTCTGTACTGGCCGCCTTCGAGATCGAGAGCGCAGTCCTGCATAGCCTTCGCGATTACTTTTACCAAAAGGGGGCAATTGAGGTCTTCACCCCAAAGATAGTGGCCGCGGCCACTGAGGGGGGGACGGATCTATTCCCCATCAGCTACTTTGAGAAAGAGGCCTTCCTGAACCAGAGCCCCCAGCTCTACAAGCAGATGCTGATGGGAGCAGGCATGGACCGGGTCTATGAGATCGGCCCCATCTTTCGGGCGGAGGAGCATGACACCAGGCGCCATCTGAATGAGGCCATCTCCATCGACCTTGAGGTCAGCTTTGCTGATGATAGGGATGTGATGGAGATACTGGAGGAGGCTGTGGCCGGGGCCTACAGTTATGTGGCCGAGAACTGCTCCCGCCAGCTTGCAGTCCTCGGCCTGGAGCTGGAGGTGCCCAGCCTCCCCTTCAAGAGGATCACCTATACTGAGGCTCTGGATCTTGCCGGAGAGAAGGCAGACTCAAAGATGGAATGGGGCGATGATCTGGACACCGAGACTGAGAGGTTCTTGGGAGAGAGCATAGGAGAGCATTACTTCCTGATCGACTGGCCCTCCTCTATCAAGCCCTACTACACCCTGCCTTATGAGGAGAGACCGGAGGTCTGCCGGGGGTTCGATCTCATGCATCCCCGGATGGAGCTGGCCAGCGGGGCGCAGAGGGTTCACGACTACAACCAACTGGTGGAGAGGATAAAGGAGAAGGGTCTGGACCCGGATGGATTTGAGTTCTATCTGAAGGCATTTCGCTATGGTATGCCGCCACATGCCGGCTGGGGGCTGGGCCTCTCCAGGCTGGTGATGACTATGCTAAAACTGGAGAACATTCGCGATGCAGTGATCTTTCCCAGAGATCGAAGGCGCCTGGTGCCTTAGGGCAGGGGCTGGGTGGAGGTTTAGGGGTGTTGAGAGGAAATGGAGCAGGATTGCACTCTGCTCCATATAGCTCTATACCTCGTCCAGCTTTTCAATGCCTATCTTCTTCACCTTCGGCTTCCAGATCTTGTCCGGCATCCAGGCAGGGGCTCCTTGTGGCTTGTCCACCTGTACCCTCTCTCCAGAGAAGATATGCACCTTCTTTGTGCCCCGCTCTCGCAGCTTGATCTCAGTGTAGCCGCGGTTGGCAGCTTTCAGTGCCGCTTGTCTGGGCGATTTTCCTGTAAAGACGCCGATCTCATTTCCCTGAACATCTCTCAGGGCGAAATTTCTCATCTCAGCCAAACTAATCCCTCCTAATGGTTATGATATGCCTCTCCGATTCGGTATATTAATTTAATCCAAAAGTATATCCCGGCTGCCTCCAAACAAGCGGCATCTGGCGGCCAGATCGCCCCCGGATGATATGGCAGGATATCGACAATTATGACAATATCAATGAAGAGATTAACGAATTAAGAGATTAATAGAGCTATTCAACCTACTATTGAGCATTTTATCCCCCGACCGGGCCCTTCATCTCCTCCTGCCGGACTGTCGCCGGGCCACCGATCAGTTAGGCTGCCGTACCGCAGATCCGATCGATAAATAAGGGCGAATGAGGGCGATCCCGGTGGCGCCAGCCTCCTGAGAGAAGCTGGCAGGGAAGAGAGCTGCCATCAGTCCCTCTTTGCCTGAGGGGGCCGGATGGGGGGGCGCCGGGCACAGCAGGCGGCGGCTCTATGCCGGCTGCCGCCAGGGTCATAGTAGGGCGGCATATGCCCGCTGATCATTCTCACCATCATCCAATCGGAAGATAGAAGTAGTAGCAAGATATAATTGTAATAGTCAAAAGGGTGAAATCAAAAAGGTGAAGATCTATGGAGCCTCGAATTCTCAAGGTGGGCGAGAAGGTCACAGGCAAATACAGGGGAATGGAGCTGGGCAAGAGCAGGAAGTTCTTCCGGGTGAGGCTTGGGGATGAGGAGTTTTACCTGCCCAAGGATGTGGGCAACTCCCTTCTCAAGAGCCATCAGATGGGCAACCAGCTCTTCACCATCCAAAGACAACTGGATGTATACGAGATAAAGCCGCTCATCAGTGCACTGTAATAGTGAGATTGGGATCCTTATGGTGGGGCCTGCATTCCAATCTCATCATAAGGCACAAGGCGGGATGAACAGTGCTCCCATGCCGCCCGGGGGAGCAGCGAGGAGCCTGTCATTTTCTTTCTCCTCAAATACGGGTTGATATACGCCCCAGCAGCAGCCAGGCCCTTCACCTAGCAGCTGTATATCCGGAAGATGGTCTGGGACTGCTTCTCAATGCTGACCTGGTCAGAGTACTCTCCATTTATCGCACTCTCCCATGGAGGTGTCAGCAGCCATGGATCCCATTCATCGAAGGGGTCTTTGGGCTTCGGTTCAACCATCGGATCTTTTATATCATCCTTGGGGCGGCTTTCCGGTCCCATATCTATCACCGGAGGGGTGAAGCGCCGGGATAAATCATCTTCCAGTGTTGCTTTCTCTGCCGAAAACGATTCTATTACACTCATGAGATACTCCCTCTTGATGTTCTCCAAGGTCAGCTTCAGGTCCAGTGCGGCATCTGGTTTTGTAGGTTTCCTGAACCAGTTAAAGTGCCTTATGTCCACTATCAGCTCCCCCTGCTGAGTATCGTCAAGATGGGTATTGTTAGAAAGCGATTTATTTATGCTCGTGTTATTTACACTTATATTGCTCATATTTGTATTATTTATAATATTACTTGTATTGTTTACGCTCGTATGGTTTAAGGGCTGGGTATTCATGGAAGAGCCGATCAAGGTCAATAACATGAATATGATCATGATTTTGAGCATATATCCTACACACCCCCGTATTTATAAAACTTTTCGCTAATCATTAATACTTATTTGAAATAAGTAACTTAGTCGATATCCCTCGTATAATGCTCAGATAGCTTAAGGCATCTATTCACAAATATCAATGCTTCGATCACAGGCTCCTTGCATCATTCCGGCAATGAGGGAGAAGCCTCTGATCTGCCGGGCAGGCCTGGCCCGGGTGGAGGGGCCGCTGCAGGACTGCACATTATTCGAGGAGACCACAAAGCCGATATATATCCTGATCCAGAGCGCCTATCGAAAGGCGAATGAAAATGCTGGTTGGAATAGATGTCGGCGGGACCACCACTAATGCTGTTCTGGTGGATGGGGACCGGGTGGATAAGACGGCCTATGTGCCTACAGATCACGATGATCTGCTAAGATGCCTGCTTGAGGCTCTGGATGAGCTGATCAGAGGTGTGGATGTCAGCAAGATCGAGAGGGTGGTTTTGAGCACCACTCTGATCACCAATATGATTGCCGAGAGGAAGACCGATCCTGTAGCCCTGGTATTGATCCCGGGCCCGGGGACCAATCCCCGGGACTACAATCTGGGCGAGGCCATCATCCTGGATGGAGCGATGGACTTCCGGGGCAAGGAGATCGATCGGTTGAATGAGCCCCAGATAGAAGAGGCCGCCGCCAGCATAGAAAAGAGCGGGATATCCCGGGTGGCGGTGGTGGGAAAGTTCTGCCAGAGAAATCCGTCTCATGAGGAGAGTGTATCCCAGATCCTGGCCCGGGCCCTGCCCAATTCGAAGATCGAGCTGGGCCACCGGGTCTCCGGCCATCTCAACTTCCCTCGAAGGGCAGCAACGACAATGCTGACCCTGGCCACCAAAGAGAGCTATGCCGATTTTGCTGCTGCCATATCCAGAGCCCTCGAGGGGAGGAGGATCAATGCTCCTGTCTATATCCTCAAGGCAGATGGCGGCACCCTGCCCTTAGAGGGATCGCTCAAGATGCCGGTGGAGACCATCTTCTCCGGGCCGGCAGCCAGCATAATGGGGGTCATGGCCCTCACCCCTCCCGGCCAGACCTCGGTGGTGGTGGATATCGGCGGCACAACCACCGACCTGGCACTCATCCTCTCCGGCCGGCCTCTTCTCTCCTCTAAAGGAGCACGGGTGGACTCCATGCTGACTCACGTGCGTGCCTTTGCCATAAAGTCAGTGGCCATTGGCGGGGACAGTGCAGTGGATGTTGATGATGGCTGTCTGGCAGTGGGCCCGGAGAGAAGGGGCCCCCCTCTCTGTCTGGGAGGAAGCAGCCCCACCCCCACAGATGCTCTGCGCGTTCTGGGCAAATCGAGTGTAGGCGACCTTGAAAAGGCAAAAGAGGCAATGGCAGGAGTGGCAGGCAAGATGGGCTGCTCAATTGAGAAGGCAGCGGGCATGGTGGTTGATCTCGTGGTGGAGAAGATCGCCTCTGAGATCGATGAGATGTTCCTGGAGTGGGAGCAAGAGCCTGCATACCGCATCTGGGAGATCATGAAAAAGGAGAAGCTTCAGGCGCAGAATGTGGTAGGGGTGGGTGGAGGATCAGTAGCCCTGGCTCCCCTCGTCGCCGCCCGGATGGGTGCAACCTCGATTGTGCCCGAGCATGCCCCTGTAGCCAATGCCATCGGCGCTGCCGTTGCCCGGCCGACAATTACCCTCAACCTTCATATTGATACCGAGAGGGGTGAATATGTGGCGGCAGAGGATGGGATCATGGGCCAGGTTAATGACAGGCAGATGTCCCTCACTCAGGCTGAGCAGCTGGCCAGGAGGCTGTTGACGGAGAGGGCAGAGCGCCTGGGGATCGGTGAGTATGCTGCCGAAGCAGAGGTCACTCGCAGCGAGGTCTTCAATATGATTCGAGGATGGTCGACGGTGGGAAAGCTGCTCGATGTCAGAATGGAGATTCCTGCTGGCCTGCTTCCCTCCTGGAGGTGCTCGTAAATGGCATCTGCAATAAGGGAAGGGAAGACCGGCCTGATCTTCTTTCCCGCATTCGATTGGGCCATCTCTCCCACCCATCCGGAGAGGGAGGAGAGGCTGCTTTATACCAGGGATCAGATCTTCGAGGAGGGGCTGATGGATCTTCCTCAGATCGAGGAGTACAAGCCCCGCCTGGCGGAATCAAAGGACATCGCCCGCACCCATTTCTGCGTTCCAGATGTTGAGAGCCAGGTGACTGAGGCCCATCTCATCGCCGCTGGAAGCACCCTAACCCTGGCCGATGCCTGGGAGAGGGGAGAGATCAGAAACGGTTTTGCCCTGGTCCGCCCGCCCGGCCACCACAGCATGCGGGTGGTGCACGGCAACCGGGGATTTTGCAATATCAACAACATTGCCATACTGGTGGAGTACCTGAGGAGCAGGTACGGGCACAAGAGGCTGGCCGTGATCGATACCGATGTACATCACGGCGATGGCACCCAGGAGATCTTCTGGCATGATCCGGATGTGCTCTGCATATCCTTCCATCAGGATGGCCATACCCTCTATCCAGGATCCGGCTTCGTCAATGAGATCGGCGGGCCACAGGCACTGGCGCGCACCCTCAATATCCCCCTGCCCCCGGGCACCACAGATGAGGGCATTCATTATGTTCTGGACAACCTCATCCTTCCTGTGCTGAAGGATTTCCAGCCCGAGCTGATCCTCAACTCCGCCGGCCAGGACAACCACTATACCGATCCTTTGGCCAATATGCGCTTCTCTGCCAATGGCTACGCCCAGCTCAATGAGAAGCTGGCCCCCGATATCTGCGTCCTGGAGGGAGGATATGCAGTGGAGAGTGCCCTGCCCTATGTGAACACCGGCATCATCCAGGCCATGGCCGGGCTTGACTACTCCCATGTGAGGGAGCCGGATTATGTGCCCGGCAGCTTTGTGCAGAGCGATGCCATGTGGCGGGAGATCAAAAAGACTGTGGAGCAGGTGAATGAGGCCTGGGCAGAGAGGGAGGAGATGGTGCAGATGGCTCTGGAGGGTCTGGGGGACTTCTACCGCCGGAAGAAGAGGATCTTCTATGATACAGATATGATCAATGAGAGCCAGGAGGAGTCGGTCAGGCTCTGTCCGGACTGTCCGGGCTATATGACCATCTCCTCCTCTGCTCAGAGGGGGCATGGCATCCTGAACAATGCCTTCTGCGTCTCCATTCCCCGGGGGGCATGCTCCTCTTGCCGGGAGGATGCCTCTGAGGAGTATGAGGAGCATCTGGAGAACCGGAGGATAGGATATGTCTATCTGCAGGACAAGGACCGGGACAGGTTCAAGTTCTGCAATAATATGACCCGCACCCAGAAGGGATACTGAGGCCCGGGGCCATGGATGAGCCAGCCATCGCCCCCCCCTTCTGCCACGGGTTATGAGCCATAGGGCAGGTGATCTGGAGGAGGCTGCAGCATCCATCGATGCAGCATCCCTTGATGCAGCCAGGAAGGCGGTTCTCAGGGGCTGCCAGGAGCTGATCTTCTGGCTGGAGCTCTTCTGCCGCCAGTTGGATAAGGTGGAGCCGGAAGAGCTGCATAAATTCGCCCGCGCCCTCTCCCTTACAGTGCTCGGCCACCTGCCCACCCGGCCTGAAGGCTGCCCCTTCTGCATCCAGCACGGAAAGAGCCAGAGCTGTCGGGGTTGCGGCTATGCTGCCACTCATGGCCGTTGCGACCTCGAACGATCGGCATTCAACCTGTTCATTGAGGCCTTCACTCTGCTGGGAAGGGCCATTTATCAGGATACAAAAGGGCTGCGCTGCCATCCGGATGAAGCCCGGCTGATTCTTGATCTGTGCATCTCCTCCTCCCGCCGCCTGACAGTGGAGATGATGGAGGATATCGGCTCCCTCTCCACCCGGGAGTTGATGGAGAGAAAGTCCAGATACTTGGGGCAGATGGTCGATGCATTGCCAAGGGAGCTCTTCGGCCTGGAGGTCACAGAGCAGTGGCAACGGGTGAAAAGGGCGCTGCTGGATTACTGGTAGGCCGATATAGCGTAGAGCGATATAGCGTAGAGCGATATAGCCGCACTGCAGAGAGCCCGAGCACTGCAGAGAGCCGGGCACTTCTGGGAGGCGCTTACACTCCCTCTCTGCAAGGATGCCATAAAAGCCTCAATTCAGCTCCTCAGTTCAGCTCAAATGCTGCCTGAACACATCATCATAGAGCCTCTTGACATTCTCCTCCGTCTTGCTCATCTCCGGGAATCCGTGATAGTTCATCGCCTCCTGGACATCCTCGACCAGGCGGAGCTTGTACTGGCTGCGGGAGAGGAACCAGCCCTGGCGGGCATAGTAGCGGGAGAGGTACTCCTGCTCTGTCTGGCCGGGGGTGGGGGTGAAGAGGCCGTGCCTCTTGTCCAGCTCCGCCATCTCCATCATAGTGGTGTAGCCGGACCGGGCGATCAGAAAGCGGGCCCGGTTCATCAGCTCCACCTTCTCCTCTGTGGATAAGTAGGAGTGGACTGTGGTCTGCCCATCCAGCCTCTCATGCCTCTCTTTCTGGGGGCTTCCCAGGAGCACCACCTTCTCCCCGGGGAGCTTTTGCACCTGGCGGAGGATGATCTCCTCCAGCTTGCTCCTCTGGGGCTCAGGCCCGGAGACTATGAGCAGATAATCCAGATCCAGATCCAGCTCCATCTTCCTGGTGCTGGTGAGTATTCCAGCGAAGTAGGCTCTCTTGTTGGTGGCATCCAGCCGGGAGCGGCTGAGCTTGCCGCTCAGGTTGGGCTGGCTGGACCAGGGATAGATATCAGGCACTATGACCCCATCGAACTTCATATGAAAGAAGCTGTTTGCCGGTATGGTGAGCATCTCAAAGGGATAGAGATACTGGGGAAGGCTGAAGCGGAGCTGGTGGGTGATGAAGTAGCTGGGGATATCATGGGAGTATACCCCCATGCGATTGTCGCTTATTATCAGGTCGAACTCATTCTCAGCCAGTATCTGCTCCAGCCTCTTTCTCTCCCTGGCCAGGGCGCGGAGGAGAATGGGGATGCTGGCAGTGAACTTGGGCAGGAAGAAGCGGCTGGAGCTGTAGGGAGCAGGATAGTCCTTGAATGTTATGAAATTGCATTCCGGACATTCCCTCTTTAGAAGGGCCAGGGCATTGCCGCTGGTGCCTACGGTGACCTCGTGGCCCCTTCTGAGCAGCTCCTCGATGATGGGAATGTCCCTGGTGGAGTGGCCCAAACCCCAGTTCAGAGGGCTCACGAATACTTTTCCCATGGGGCGGAAAATCGGATTCCAGGTATAAATCGTTTTCTTGATAAGAGATAAATATCATCCTGCCCTACCCAAAGATGTGTACGATCAGATTGTGCAAGCACTGGATAGGACGAAGAAGGGAAGCCCGGGCTATGAGGGGATAAGCGCCATCCTGAACAGATATGCTAAGGGCGAAATCGACCTGGATGAGGCTTACTACGACCTCCTGGAGGGGGGACTGATCCCCATGCCCCAGAGGTGCAGCATGTCGGCAAAGCGCCCGGTGGCGGCTGAGGATGAGCTGCGCCTGAAAGAGAGGATCATAGAGGCGATCAAAGAATGATCTCCCTTGGGCTGCATCTGGCAGAGGGATATTAAGCAATGGCCAAAGAGGAGTGCTCCGGATCATGATGATGGGCATAAGCGCTATTGAATTGAGGGATCTGTTCATATAATTGATCGCCCTGGTAGTGGCCTTCTCAGTGCTCTTCGGAGGGGGGCTTGATATGAATATGATCATCTTCTCCACTCTGGGGGTGGCCAGCGGCTTTATCCTGCACGAGCTGGCCCATAAGTTCACAGCTCAGCATTTTGGCTATCTGGCCGAGTACCGGGCCAATCTCATGGGGCTGGCTTTGGCGGTGTTCTCCGCCTTCGCCGGCTTTCTCATCGCCGCCCCGGGAGCGGTGATGATCAGCCGGTACCGGCCTGTGCTGCAGGCTTACATCCCGGAAGGGCTGCCCAGCTCTAATGGACCCCATCCCTTCCAGCAGGAGGAGCTGGCCAGCCGGATGAAAAGGGAGATGCTCCTCATATCCCTGGCCGGTCCCATGACCAATATCGTACTGGCGGCAGGCTTTTTTATTCTGAAGATGAGCGGCCTGGCAGGAGAGGGCATCTGGGCGCATGCTGTGGGATTTGCCATATCCATCAACCTGATCCTGGCGGCCTTCAATATGCTTCCCTTCGGCCCTCTGGACGGCAAGAAGATCTTCGATGCCGATCGGCGGGTCTGGGCCCTGGTGGCTCTGCCCGCCATCCTGATCGCCCTGTCGGTTTATTTTGGCATCTGATAAAAGGAGAGAGGCTCAACCATTCCCCTGCTCTCAAGGGTCAGCTATATCAATATGTGTGCAGGGAGCGGAAGAGAGGTGTTTGGAAGATGACTCAAATTGAAGTCCTGCAGGAGATCTCTGATACGCTCATCTCCATCAATGATTGCCTGGAGGAGATTGGTGCAGAGCTTGAGGAGATAAGCATGGCCAGCAAGATGATGATATTCTTCAAGCTGATCGAGTTGAGGCCGGAGATGAAGGATAAGCTGGGGCCTTTGATCAATGAGATGGCCGCCTCTATGGAGGTTGAAATGGACGAGGGGCCGGAGAGGGACTGACTGCGGGGCTTTCCTCGAAGAACTTGCCTGGGAAATTCAGGGAGGAGGTGGACCCTGAATCTCTCATGCATTCTCAATTTGATCTCACTTAGCAAATAAGTTATATATGTTCATTATATTTAGCCTTTTCCTTGCCATCCGATTTCAGCGATGACCTTTTGGCCTGGGCCGCTCTATGCTGAGATATGGATAGGGATATTCTGTTCGCAGTGCGCCAGGAGCTAATAGAGGGGATCGATGAGAAGACCAGAGATGGCGCATCACGCTTCTTCAAAGAGGAGGTCCGGTTTTATGGGGTTAAAGGCAGCCTGGTCAGAAGGATCGCAGCCAAATACCTCCAGGAGTTGAAGGGAGAAGAGAAAAGCGAGATCTTCGCCCTCTGCGAGAGTCTGCTCCGCTCAGATTATGGGGAGGAGGCGTCCATTGCCTTTGAATGGGCCCACTCATTACGCCGTCAGTATGAGCCATCTGATTTTTATATTTTTGAGAGGTGGCTGAAGCAGTATGTAAACAACTGGGCAAAGTGCGACTCCCTCTGCAACCACGCCCTGGGAAGCTTAATTGAGATGTACCCCCAGTTTGTGGAAGACCTCTTTCTCTGGGCCCGGTCAGACAATCGCTGGGTGCGAAGGGGCTCTGCAGTCACTCTCATCCTTCCCGCTCGCAGGGGCGACTTTCTGCCGGAGGTCTTCATGATCGCTGACATCCTCCTTGAGGATAAGGATGATCTGGTGCAGAAGGGCTATGGCTGGCTTCTCAAGGAGGCAAGCCGGACACATCAGGACCAGGTCTTCGAGTATGTGATGAGAAACAAGGCCGTCATGCCCAGGACAGCTCTCCGCTATGCCATTGAGAAGATGCCAGAGGAATTGAGAAGAAAGGCGATGGAGAGATGATATCCGCCTCCGCCGCCGGCTGGATCCGATAGCCTTCCCCCCTCTCTGGAATGGTGACATCCACTTAAGGGGCGGGCTTGGCCAATCCCTCTATCCGCAGTACTTGCACCCGGGAACGGTCTCCCCATTTCCCAGATAAAGCACCTGGCTCCGGCTGCCATATCTGAATACAGTCACCCCTTTGCATCCCAACTCATAAGCCAGATTGTAGATCCCGATCACATCGCTAACCGTCGCCTCTGCCGGCAGGTTCACAGTCTTGGACACAGCATTGTCAGTATGCCTCTGGAAGGCAGCCTGAACGCGCACATGCTGCTGAGGGGAGATGTCCAGGGCGGTGACAAAGAGCTCCTTCAGCTCCTGCGGCACCCCTGCAATATCCTGCACACCCCCCCTCCGGGCGAGCTCTGCCCTCAGCTTTGGGGCGTAGATTCCCCGCTCCTCTGCCATCTTCTCAAAGAGGGGCGAGACCTCCAAGAGCTGGGCCCCTTCCAGCACCCGGCGGACAAAGGCCAAGGCGAAGAGGGGCTCAATCCCGCTGCTCGTCCCGGCGATGATGCTGATGGTGCCGGTGGGGGCGATGGTGGTCACAGTGGCATTTCTCATGCTGCTATAGCCCCGGTGAGGCGACTCTTCCCAGAGGGGAAATGAGCCCCTCTCCTCTCCCAGGAGGGCCGATTGGGCACGGGCATGCTCAGTGATGAATCCCATCACCCTCTCCGCCAGGACCACCGCCTGGGGCGAGGCATAGGAGATGCCCATCCCGATGAGCATATCGGCAAACCCCATCACCCCCAGGCCGATCTTGCGGGTGGAGAGGGTCGCCTTCTCGATCTCCTTCAGAGGGAAGCGGTTCATCTCGATGACATCATCCAGAAACCTCACCCCCAGGCCGACAAGCTCTGCCAGGCGGTCCCAGTCCAGCTCCCCTCCCCTCACCAGCCGGGAGAGGTTGATCGAGCCCAGGTTGCAGGACTCATAGGGCAATAGCGGCTGCTCCCCGCAGGGGTTTGTGGCCTCGATCTTCCCGGGGAGGGGATGGGCGGCATTGATGCGATCGATGAAGATCATCCCCGGATCGCCTCCTCTCCAGGCAGAGGTGGCGATGAGGCCCAGGAGCTCCCTGGCCCTCCGCCGGCCCGCTGCCAGTCCCGTGCGCGGATTTATCAGCTCGATCTCGCCATCCTGGCGCGATTTGCTCATGAACTCATCTGTCGCAGCCACAGAGAGGTTGAAGTTCTCCAGAAATCCCGGCTGCTCCTTGGCCCCGATGAACTCCATGATGTCGGGATGGTCGACCCGCAGGATCCCCATATTCGCCCCCCGGCGGCGCCCGCCTTGCTTGATCACATCGGTCGCCGTATCGAAGATGCGCATGAAGGAGACCGGGCCGCTGGCCACGCCTCCTGTGGCCCGGACAGCATCATTCTTTGGCCGCAGCCGGGAGAAGGAGAAGCCCGTCCCCCCTCCGCTCTGGTGGATGAGGGCCATGCTCTTCAGGGCCTCGAATATGCCGGCAAGGGAGTCTTCCACCGGCAGGACAAAGCATGCTGCAAGCTGGCCCAGGGGCAGCCCGGCATTCATCAGGGTGGGGGAGTTGGGCAGAAACTCTAGGCCCCTCATCATCTGCAAAAAGAGGGACTGATACTGCTCGCCATCCCCGCCATAGCGATCCTCTGCCCGCGATACATGCCTGGCCACCCGGGCGAACATCTCCCCTGGGCTCTCCACCACCGCTCCCTGCTCGTCCCTTATGAGATATCTCCTCTTCAGCACCTCTGCTGCATTGACAGAGAGCTTCAGGTCGTCTGCCACGCCCAGATAGCCTTTGGCCTCTCTGATCTCCGCCCTCCTTTGGCGGTAGAGGATGTAAGCCTTGGCCACATCGGCGTAGCCCGCGGATATGAGAGCCCCTTCCACCAGATCCTGGATATCCTCCACCCCGGGAATGGAGGAGGCAAATCGCTCCTCCGCCTCTTCTGCTACCCTCTCTGCCAGGCTGGCCGGGGCGTCCTTCTCCTCCCTGCCCACAGCCCGAAAGGCCTTGGAGATGGCCAGAGCTATCCTCTCCGGCTGGAACTGCACCACCCGGCCATCCCGTTTTCTGATGCTCTCGATCATGCCTTCTTCCCTGCCGATTCTCAGAGATAAGAAGGGGGGAATCAGATATAAACCTGCATCTTTCCCCGCTCAAGCCGCAAAATTTCTATGGCTTGACTGCTGACTGGCTATAATTGCAGAGGTTAATGAAATGAAAATCGCCATCTCAGGAAAAGGAGGCGTGGGCAAGACCACCCTCGCTGGAACCCTGGCCCGTCTCTTTGCACGCGACGGATACAATGTCCTGGCCATCGATGCCGATCCGAGCATGAACCTGGCCTCGGCCCTGGGAGTTAAGGATCTGCCCAAGCCGGTAACCGAGCACAAGGAGCTGGTTGAGGAGCGGGCAGGCATGCCCATGGGGATGTTCAAGATGAACCCCAAGGTCGATGATGTGGTATCCATGTGCGGCTGCACCGGGCCTGACAATGTCAAGCTGGTGGTCATGGGCACCATCGACTCCGGGGGCTCGGGATGCATGTGCCCGGCCAATGCCTTCGTCAAGGCCCTGCTCCGCCACGTTATAACCAAAGAGAAGGATCTGGTGATCCTGGATATGGAGGCGGGGATAGAGCATCTGGGCCGGGCTACTGCCAGGGGCGTTGATGCCATGATCGCCGTGGTGGAGCCGGGGATGAGATCCATTGAGACTGTGGAGAGAATAATGCATCTGGGCAAAGAGATAGGGATCTCCAGGTACTTTGCAGTGATCAACAAGGCGGATGACCCAGGCCCAGTGGCAGAGAAGCTCTCCGCCATGGGCATACCGGTCCTGGGAACCATACCCTTCGACCGCTGCCTGGTGGAGGCGGACCTGGCAGGCAAGACTCCAATAGATGCCGGCTGTCCTGCAGTCCAGTCCATAAAGAGGATCAAAGAGCAGCTCGAGGAGATGTTCGGCGAGAAGAAGTAACGCTCAGATAAAAATAGAGAAAAATAAGATAGAGATAAGAAGAGATGGGCAGGCCCTGGAGGGGGCCGGGGCTAGAAGGCCAGGTGGCCGGCCCTCAATCCCTCCTCCACCACCGAGCCTATGATGCGAGATCCCGGTCCCATGATCCGGCAGGCCTCCCCTGCCTCCTCCTCCTCCAAGACCACCAGAAATCCCATCCCCATGTTGAAGGTGCGGTACATCTCCCCGTCCTCCACATTGCCCTCTTCCTGCAGGAAATCGAAGATGGGCTGGGGCTTGAGAGGATCGGTAATCTCGAATCCCAGATCGCTGATCCGGCGCAGCTTGAGCAGCCCGGAGCCGGTTATATGCGCGAGGCCATGGATGTCACAGCTTTTCACCAGCTCTAAGATCTCATGATAGATCCTGGTGGGAACTAAAAGCTCCTCCCCCAGGCTCCTCTTGCCTCCGGGCAGTCGATCGTGGTAGCTGTACCCGGATTGGGCCACTATCGCCCTGGCCAGGGTGTAGCCGTTGCTGTGCAGGCCGCTGCTGGGAACCCCCACCAGCACATCCCCCTTCTTGATCCTCTCCCCGGTCACCACCTTATCCTTGTCCACGACGCCAATGGCAGTCCCTGCCAGATCGAATCCCCGGATGATCTCCGGCAGGGAGGCGGTCTCTCCTCCCACGATGCTCATATTGGAGAGCTCCGCCCCCCGGGCCAGGCCGATGGCTATCTGCTCAGACCGCTCTGGGTCGACCTCCTCCACTGCCAGGTAGTCGACAAAGGCGATGGGCTCGGCGCCAATGGCATAAAGGTCGTTCACATTCATGGCAATGCAGTCGATTCCCACTGTATCCCACTTGGAGAGGGCATTGGCGATCAGGACCTTTGAGCCCACACCATCAGTGGTCATGGCCAGGGCGAAGCTTCCCATATCCAGGAGGCCTGCATAATGGCCAATATCAGTCAATGGCGCCCCGAATCCTTTGCGCCTGGGGGTGAGAACGGACTTCATGGCCGCAATGGACCTGTTCTCCAGATCGATATCCACCCCGGCACGGGCATAGGTGAGCCTCTTCATGCCTCTCCACCCAGGCCGAACTCCCGATGAAGCTCCCTGACTGCTCTTTGCCCATCCGCCGATGAGACCACAAAGGATATGTTATGCTGCCCTGATGCCTGGCTGATCATGACCACATTGATCCGGGCCTGGCCCATGGCCTTGAAGACCCGGGCAGCAACCCCCGGAGTGCCCGCCATCCCAGATCCGGTCACTGCCACAGCGCAGATATCATGGTCATGGGAGATCTCCTTGACCACATCCCTGGGAAACTCAGATCGCAGTGCTTCATCAGCTCGATCCGCCTGCCCTTCCTCTATGACCATGGATATATTGGCCTCAGAGGAGCCCTGGCTGATCATCACTATATTGATCCCCGCTTTGGCCAGAGCAGTGAAGGCGCGGGCGGCAACGCCCAGTGTCCCGATCATCCCTGCGCCGGAGATGTTCAAAAGCTCCACATTGTTATGCAGTGTGACCGCCTTGATCACATCCTCCTTTGGAATATCATCTCTTACGACCTGGGTCCCCGGGTCCTCGGGATCGAAGGTGCACTTGACCCTCACTGGAATTCCTTTCCTGATGGCGGGCTCGATGGCGCGGGGATGGAGGACCTTGGCCCCGAAGTAGGAGAGCTCCATCGCCTCCCGATAGGAGATGATGGGGATGGTCTTGGCCTCGGGGACGATCTTGGGGTCGGTGGTCATGATGCCCGAGGTCTCCTTCCAGAACCAGATCTCATCGGCATTGATCGCCGCTCCAATCAGTGAGGCGGAGAGGTCGGACCCTCCCCGGCCCAGGGTGGTGATCGTCCCCTTCTCATCCTGGGCTATGAAGCCGGTGACCACAGGAACCCCTCTCAGGGGCAGCAGCTTTTGGGGGATCAGGCTGTAGGTCTTCTCCAGGGGCCTGGCATCGCCGTAATTGCTGTCGGTGATGATTCCCACCTCCGAGCCGGTATAATGCTGGGATGGTATGCCCATATCCCTGAGCACCCCGGAGAGGATGGGCGCCGCCAACTGCTCACCGTAGCTGGAGATATAATCAAGCGAGCGTTGGGTCAGCTCTCCCAGATAACAGATGCCGATGTAGGCCTTCTCCAGGAGGGATAGCTTCTCGGATACAACATCCTGGACCTCTTTGGCGATCTTCGGATCCTGGATAGCATCAGCTATCGCTTGGTCGTGCCTCTCTGTGAGCCTCTCCATGAAGTCCATCACATCCGAGACATCGCCTTCGCTGGCCGCCCTCCTGGCACAGGCCAGAAGCTCATCGGTTACCCCCTGAAGGGCAGAGGTAACGAGGACTATCTCATTATCGCGGCTGAAGTGCCCGACCAGATCTCCCACATGCCTCAGCCGGTTTCCGTCCGCAACAGAAACACCACCAAACTTCATTACCAAGCGTGCCATCGTAAAAACCGATCCAGAGCTTTCTTCGCACTGATTTAAGCTTTATCTCTCCTTACAAACCACCGAAGAAAGGGCCGAAGGCTTAAATAGATTGAGCCCGAGGAGTCACAGTCCTAGTCAGGATTATAAGGTTTATCTCAAACTTCGCGAGGCGTATTATGGGCAAGAGGAAGAAGATAGCAGAACGTGTAACGACCCTGATGGATAAACCCCAGTCTATAAGGAACATCGGGATCGTTGCGCATATCGATCATGGCAAGACAACCCTTTCAGATAACCTGCTGGGCGGAGCAGGCATGATCTCCATGGATCTGGCAGGAAAGCAGCTTTTCATGGATTTCGATCCCCTGGAGCAGGCGCGGGGAATCACCATCGATGCCGCCAATGTCTCCATGGTCCACGAGGTGGACGGGGAAGAGTATCTGATCAATATGATAGACACTCCCGGTCACGTGGACTTCGGGGGGGACGTCACCCGCGCCATGCGCGCCGTGGACGGTGCAGTGGTGGTCGTGGATGCAGTGGAGGGCGCCATGCCCCAGACGGAGACCGTGCTGAGGCAGGCTCTGAAGGAGGGCGTCCGTCCCGTCCTCTTCGTTAATAAGGTTGACCGGATGATCAATGAGCTCAAGGTGGAGAAGAAGGATATGGCCGCCCGCCTGGGCAAGGTAATAGACAACGTCAACAAGCTCATCCAGGGAATGGACGAGGAGAAATATAAGGCCGGCTGGAAGCTGGATGCGGCCAAGGGAAATATCGCCTTCGGCTCCGCCCTCTATAACTGGGCAATAAGCGTTCCCCAGATGAAGAAGACGGGAATCGGCTTTGATCAGGTGGTCGACTACTGCAATGCCGGAAAGATGAAGGAGCTGGCGGAGAAGGTTCCCCTGTATATTGCAGTCAACGACATGATCGTCAAGTTCCTGCCCAGCCCGGTCGAGGCCCAGAAGGAACGGGTCAAGATCATCTGGCATGGAGACTGGAACAGCCCGGTGGGAAAGGCCATGTCCAACTGTGATCCGAACGGTCCGGTGGCCTTCATGATCAACAAGGTCAAGGTCGACCCCCACGCCGGTGAGGTGGCCACAGGCCGGCTCTTCTCCGGGACCCTCAGGCGGGGCATGGAGCTTTATGTATCGGGCTTCGGCGGAACCAACCGCATTCAACAGACGGGCGTGGTCATGGGCGCAGAGAGGGTGGAGGTGGAGGAGATCCCGGCGGGGAACATCGCTGCCGTCACTGGCCTGAGGGATGCGATCGTCGGATCAACTGTCTCCTCTGAGGAGGGCATGACCCCCTTCGAGCAGATCAAGCATGTCTCAGAACCGGTCATGACAGTGGCGGTCGAGGCCAAGAACACCCGCGATCTGCCCAAGGTGGTCGAGGTGCTGAGGCAGATCGCCAAGGAGGACCCCACCCTGCAGGTCAACATCAATGAGGAGACAGGAGAGCACCTCATGGCGGGCATGGGCGAGCTGCACCTGGATGTAACCATAACCAGGATCCAGCGCGATCGCGGAGTGGAGCTTAAGACCTCTCCACCCATTGTGGTGTACAGGGAGTCCATAGCCGGCCATGCCGGGCCGGTGGAAGGGAAATCGCCCAATCACCACAACCGCTTCTATATCGAGTTCGAGCCACTGGAAGAGGGAGTGGTCACTGCCCTGAAGGAGGGCAAGCTCAGCATGAAGATGGAGGAGCTGGAGCGCAGAAAACTGCTCACCGACAACGGCATGGACAAGGATGAGGCCAGGAACATCTCCGGCTATTATGGAACCAATGTCCTCCTCAATATGACCAAAGGCATCCAGTACCTGAGAGAGACCATGGAGCTCATGCTGGAGGGCTTTGAGGAGGCCTTGAAGAATGGCCCCATCTGCAGGGAACCGGTGCAAGGGGTGAAGGCCAAGCTGATGGATGTCAAGCTGCATGAGGATGCTGTGCACCGCGGCCCGGCCCAGGTCATTCCTGCAGTCAGGCAGGCTGTGCAGGCAGGAATCCTCATGGCAGATCCTGTATTGCTCGAGCCCTTCCAGAATGTCTATATACAGGTGCCTCAGGATCAAATGGGTGGAGCCATGTCTGAGATCCAGGGAAGAAGAGGCGTCATCCTGAGCATGGACAGCCAGGGAGATATGGTTATCCTCAAGTCCAAGATGCCCGTGGCTCAGATGTTCGGCTTCTCCGGGGCGATAAGATCGGCCACCGAGGGAAGAGCCCTCTGGTCGACGGAGTTCGCAGGATTCGAGCCCCTGCCGGCGAACCTGTTGCAGGAGACTGTCAGGCAGATCAGGACCAGAAAGGGCTTGAAGCCGGAGATGCCCAAACCCAGTGATTACCTGAAGGTGGTATAACCACCCTTCGAAAGGATTAAACGCAGAAATACTAAAAATATGGATAGTGCCAGTTGGAGGAGATAAGTTATGGCAGATACAAAGCCGCATCTCAATCTAGCATTTATTGGACACGTCGACCACGGAAAGTCGACTACCGTAGGCAGATTGATGTACGAGACCGGGGCCGTAGACCCCCACACAGTTGATGAGTATAAGAAAGAAGCAGCAGGCAAGGGAAAGGCGACATTCGAGTTCGCCTGGGTCATGGACAGCCTGAAAGAAGAGCGCGAGAGGGGTGTTACCATTGATATCGCCCATCACCGCTTCGATACCGCCAAGTACTACTTCACTGTAGTGGACTGCCCCGGACACAGGGACTTCGTGAAGAACATGATCACCGGAGCCAGCCAGGCCGATGCTGCAGTATTGATTGTGGCCGTGCCGGAAGGGGTCATGGCTCAGACCAAGGAACACGTCTTCCTCTCCAGGACCCTGGGCGTCAACCAGCTGGTCGTGGCCATGAACAAGATCGATGCCACCACCCCGCCCTATGACGAGAAGAGGTTCAATGAGGTCAAGGATGAGGTGAGCAAGCTCTTGAGGATGGTTGGATACAAGATCGATGAGATCCCCTTCATCCCAGTCTCCGGCTTGACGGGAGACAACCTCTCCAAGGCCAGCCCCAATCTGCCCTGGTATAAGGGTCCCACACTGCTTGAGGCCCTGAACAACCTGAAGGTTCCAGAGAAGCCCACCAACCTGCCCCTGCGTGTACCTGTGCAGGATGTCTATACCATCTCTGGCGTGGGCACTGTGCCCGTGGGCAGGGTGGAGACCGGGGTCATGAGGAAGAACGATAAGATCGTCTTCCAGCCCGCTGGAGTGTCAGGCGAGGTCAAGTCCATTGAGATGCATCACGAGGAGGTGCCCGAGGCATTCCCTGGCGATAACATCGGATGGAATGTGCGCGGCGTCTCCAAGAAGGATATCCGCCGGGGAGATGTCTGCGGATCGGTGGAGAAGCCCCCAACTGTGGCCAAGGAGTTCAAGGCCCAGATAGTGGTACTGCAGCATCCGAGCGCCATATCCGCCGGATACACCCCAGTGTTCCACTGCCATACTGCTCAGATCGCCTGCACCCTGACCTCCATTCTGGCCAAGCTGGACCCCAGGTCAGGAGCAGTCAAGGAGGAGAATCCCGCATTCATCAAGGCAGGTGACGCAGCCATCATCATGGTCACCCCCTCCAAGCCCATGGTCATCGAGCCGGTTAAGGAGATTCCCCAGTTGGGCAGGTTCGCCATCAGAGATATGGGCACGACCGTCGCTGCAGGAATGTGCATAAGCGTGGTACCACGCTAAATCAACTTTTTTCGGTGTTAAAACATGCAAAAAGCTAGAATTCGGCTCTCTGGCACCAATCCCTTGATGCTGGACGATATCTGCAATCAGGTCAAAGGGATTGCCCAGAGGACGGGAGTCCATATGGCAGGACCCATTCCCCTCCCCACCAAGAGGATGGTCGTTCCCTGTAGAAAGTGCCCTGATGGAGAGGGGACTGCCACCTGGGACCACTGGGAGATGAGGGTGCACAAAAGGCTTATCGATCTTGATGCCGATGAGCGCGCTCTCCGCCAGCTCATGAGAATTCAGGTTCCCAAAAATGTAAACATTGAGATTGTTCTGGAGAGCTAGAGATTAGGTAGGGCTGCTTTTCCGGGAAGAGAGCCCGATGCCTATATATTCCATAATTTTACTGATATATCATGCTCTCTTCCAAGAGGGACAAAGATGGGGACTCGTAGTATAGTCTGGATAGAATAGAGGCCTCCGGAGCCTCGGGCCCGGGTTCGAATCCCGGCGGGTCCGTGATACTTTTTTAAACCGGATTATTGAATCGATAATCCCCTCAATCTCTCCCATCCGCCCCTCAAGGATCAACTGCTGGCTGCCCTCTCCCTCCCGGAATTTGATCCATCTGCCCCCTTCAAAATAGCCCCTTCATCGATCTTCTTGAGAATGATGGTCCCATCGCCCAGATGGTCTATAGCGATCCTGTCTCCTGTGCACAGATCAAGGCCATATCTGATGGCCAGGGGAAGCTGAACCCTGCCGTTAGCGTCGATACTGGTAATCAATCCATTCACCCAGGGCTTCCATCCTTTGAGTTTATAAAAGGCTTGTTTTGAGATGAGATTCATATGAGGGCAATGAGATAAGATATCTGGCCTAGAAGATGGCAAAAATATGAATCCTCTCTCTAACAGTCTATGCCCTCGCATCCCGCATCCCTCTTCACCCCACCGGGCTCTTCCCTGAAGATCAGCCTCTTCTCCACATCGAAGGTGCCGGTGAAGGACTCGTGTGCCTTGACATCCTTGGAGAGCAGCTTGTGCAGATGGGCATCGGTCTGCCAGGTCCCATTGAATGAGTTCCTGGTCGCTATGCCCACTGAATCCACGGGCCTTGCTCTGAGCAATCCGGCGATCTTCTCCTGATCGGCAGCGCAGGAGGAGGGATCGGCGGAGGCGAAGAATGTGCTTCCCTCCCTCTCCATCTCAGTGACGGAGAAGGACTCCCGCACCTGGGCTCCTATTCCTCCCCAGAACGATTTGGAGTGGATGTACTTCGTTCCCACCATGGGGGTGGTGCCGAAGTAGCTGATCCTGGCGCTCTCCCAGAGGTTCAGAGGAATGAGAGAGCTGTTGTCCATCCCCGGCAGCCGCCCAGCTCTCTGGGATTCAACAGTTCCAGTGTCCATCTCCAGGTCGCCGTCCCCGGTCATGAAGCTGTTATACTCCAGGGCCAGATCTCTGTCCTTTATCGAGACGCCAACCTCGAAATAGCCTGTTCCGGCTACCTTCAGGCCGTTGGTGAACTCCCCCTCCTGGACCTTTCCGGACAGAGCTGAGGCCATATCTATCTGCCCGGAGGAGATGAGGAATATCAGCAACAGAGCCAGCGCTACTCCCCTCGTGATCCTACCCCATTTTACTTGCTGAAGTTCTATTTGTACCTTCTAGATAAAAAAGTTATTGCACTGAAGAGCGATAGTTTGATCAGACCCCATGCCCAGATCAAGGGCTGATGTCAGGGGATCTCGCTGTGGTCATGGATGTGGCAGGGACGATCATGAGGATGTATCGCGTGGCCAAGGATATCTCTCGCGATGTGATCTTGGAGAGAGTCGTCACCTGGGAGCTCATCATGGAGAAGAGCGGCCGGGCGCTGGTGGTGCCTCAGATGGATCCGGATATGATAATCTCCCTGCATCCCGAGGAGCCAGTCCGGGTGCTGGCGACGGGCCGGGAGGAGTGCATCAAGGTCAGCTGCTCCTCTGGCCGGGTATCCGCTGATGAGGCCCTGGAGATCCTCAAGAGGTCACCGGCCAGGATGCGCGACCTGCAGGAGGCATGTGCAATGGTGAAGGCGAAGTGTGCCGGGGGCTACCACACCGCCGGATTCATCATTGACCGGGATCTCGGAAAGATCGTCTATGCCATAAGCACCGGTGGCATTCCCTTTCCCGGATTGGAGGAGGCGCTTTTGGATTTGGAGTCCATGGGTGCGGATATCTATCTGGCCTCTGGTGATAGCAGAAGGAGCCTGAGCAGCCTGGTGGATCTGGGCATAGAGCCCTCGCGAATGAACCCTGTCGCCAACCCCCAGCGGAAAGAGGAGATCGTAAGAGAGCTCAAAAGAAGCTACCGCCGGGTGGTTATGGTCGGGGATGGTCTGAATGATATCTATGCCCTGAGGGCAGCAGACCTGGGAGTGCTGACGGTAGAGCAGCAGACCCGCCCCTCAACCAGATTGCTGGATGCCGCTGATGTGATCATCAAGAGCATCAGCGATCTGCCGGGCATCATCGAAAGATCCAGATCTATCAAAAGGGAAGAATTCATTCCCGCCTGAATCCCTCTCTCTTTCCGGTACTTTGTTATGGTGCAATTGGCATGATATTAAATATATTCTATCTGAAATGGGCCGGACAGGGCTTATTCTAGGAAAAGTATTATATACCTTGGCAGTTGTTCCTTTGAATGGCAACCTTTTAATTCGCTTCGAAATGAGATCGAACTGGAAGAAACTAGGAGTAGCCAATAAATGTTCGAAGAGCTTTTAGAGCTATACAAAACAAAGGCTGAAGAGATTGATAGAGATCGTAAAGAAGCACAGGCCATGATCATGCTCGTCTCCGCCATCGACAGGATGTCAAAGGATCTGGACTCCAAGAAGAGCGATGTCGAGCTATTGGGGCGGCTGATCGATCAGGTTGATCGCCTCTCCAAAGAGGTCTCCGACCTCAAAAGCCAGCTTCGTACCAGGCAGGCCCGTTCCTCTGCTGCTGCGGAGTCTGGTCCGGGCGAGGGGCGGGCACTGGATAATCATGCCCGATCTCTGATCGATATCATGGCGGAAAAGCCGGGCAGATACACTACCAGCGAGCTGGTGGACATCCTCGGTCTGAATAAGACAACGGTCATAAGTGTGATGAAGCGTGCTCTGGAGCTTGATCCAAAGCATGTCAAGATGAGCCAGGGGAAGAGGCGTAAGCTCTATCTGGCCTACGTCTCCGATGAGGATACCCAAAGGGCAGAATCGTCATCAGGCGCTGGTGAATCCGACCGTATGAAGCTTGAGCTCATGGCCATGACCTGAGGGAGAGTCATACCGGAAAACTGTGTGAAATTTATATGGTCATAGGGGCTGAACCGCCGGGATGATCCCGGCGATCCTTCTCCCTGAAGGTTGCCCTCAAGCCGGTTTTTTGCAGATATCCTCTCCGGCAGATCATCTTAATTTTTCTATATGGTTCAGCCAGTGTTGTCCTGCAGACTAACAATAGATCTTGGGTATCTTGCTACTTAAATGAAGCGGCTGCCATAGCATTCAATGCCACAGAGCCTGAGAGATTTTGGCGATTGCACTCTTGACCGGCTTTCTTCTCAATTCCATGCGAAAGAGCAGCACCACAAATACAGTGAATGTGGTGGCCAGGGCGAAGAGTATCGCCAGCACTGTCACCATGCCGAAGTTATTGGTGATATTAAAGGGCGATGATATCAGAGCGACAAAGCCGAATATGGTGGTGAGGCCGGAGGCGATCAGGGCGGAGCCTATGGCTTTGGTGGCTATGGAGAGGGCCTCTTCGGGATCGCCTGTCGACTCCAGCTCCTCATAGAAGCGCTCCATCATCAGTATGGCATACTCAGATCCCACTCCCAGGATCAGGGCGCCCAGGCAGGCTGTGAGGGGAGTGTATTTCATGCCTGATAGGTACATCACCCCGCCCATCCAGCCTATCACCACCAGCATGGGCAGCACAGGAAGCAGTGCCTTTATCAGATCGCGGTAGATCGCCAGGAGGACTATGAATATCAGCAGCAGGCCGAGGAGGGTCATCTCCGTCCTTCCTTTGGTCAGGGCAGTTATCACTGTGGTCATCACCACAGAGTCGCCTGTCATCCTCACTGCAACCCCCGCCGGGGGAGGGTTCCAGGCGATATCTTTTTCGATCTCCTTCATCAGCCGGTCTGAGCCCTCAGTGCCCAGGTTGGATATGGTCTGGCCCACATCAAGATCGATTATGGCGGTGTTGCGTCCATCCAGGTATATATCCCGCCTGCTGGGGGGAAGGGCATTGATCAGCTCCCTGATGGTTGTTCTATCCTCAGGAAGGACCCCCTGATTTGCCCCTTTTGCCAGGCTGGCGATGCTGGTATACCCCAGTATCTGATCTCTGGATCTCTTCAGATAGATGGAGAACTCATCCATCCATTGCAGCACCCCCGGATCGGTGATATCATCGGCCTGCACCAGCAGATGGATGCTATCTGTGCCCCCGAAGGTCTCGCTCATATGTCTGAAATCTATCAGTGGGGGCAGGTCCTGGGGCACATAGTTCTTGAAGTCGGTGTCTACAGGGACCTGGGTATCGGAATAGATGCCAGCCAGAGCAAGAAGAAGTGCAGCGGCTAAAATGAGCTGCCAGCGCATAATGCAGAAGGCTGAGATCCTCCCCAGCATCAGTTCGATGATCGTCCCCTCTCCCCCCCTGTCAGTCTCTCCCCCCTCCTTTTCATTCATATCCCTGGATGCACACCCCTCTTCTGGCCGGTGATGGTGGGTTTTTTCCATGAGTATGGAGAGCGTCGTCACCCCCACAAAGAGGGCGGAGAGGAAGCAGAGGACAAGCCCGATCAAGCAGACCAGCCCGAAGTCCCTCACCATGGGGATGGAGGAGGTGAGCAGGGAGAGAAAGCCCATGGAGGTTATGATCAGGGCGATGATCACCGGTTTGGTGACATGCTTGACCGTCTGTATCACTGCTCTCTGCGCCAGGCCGGTGCGGATGAACTCCTCATTTATCCGGTTCTGGAACTGGATGGCATAATCGATGCCAATCCCGATCAATATCGGAAATGCAGACATCGAGACCATGGTGAATGGTATTTGGAGAAGGCCCATGGCGCCGAAGGTCCAGCCCACGCCCAGAAAGACGATTGGGATGGGAAGAAGAGGCCATCTCACCTGAGAGAAGGTCATCAGCAGTGCCACTATCATCAGAAAGCCCGCCAGGAGAAGAATAGGAGCATTGCTCTTGGCCATCTCAGCAGTTATCGAGTTCATCAGGGCGGGCTGGCCGGTGAGAGTGAGCCTGGTATCGGCAGGAAAGCTGGCCAGTTGCAGTTGGCCGTTCGCCTCCTGATGCAGCTCCTTCTTCTCCGATTCTGTGAGGGAGACTGGCAGCTCTATGGAGAGCATGGTATGGCTGCGATCAGGCAATATCGCCGCCAATATGGGACTGTCAGCAGACAGGATCTCAGCTATTCTCTCCTGATCAGGAATGGACCTCCTTCCGCTGCTCTCTTTCTCCCCATCGGCCACAATGTCGGCGATGCTGGTGACGGAGAGGACGCCCGGTGCCTCCTTCATCCTATCGGAGAAGAGGAGCATCCTTCTGAGTATCTCCGGCTCTGTCACATCATCCGCCTCGATCAATATGGCGATGGACTCAGTCCCAAAGTTCTGCACATAGAGGTGCTCGTAGATCTGGTAGAGGCTGGAGTCCTTGCCCACCATGCTCTCAGTGGCCAGTCCTTGCATCTCGATCTGCTGGGCATAGTGGATGGAGACAGAGGTGAGAAGCAGAGTGGCAACAATGATCAGAATGGGGTTTTGAGCTACCCATCGGCCAAGCCGCTCTGCGCAGTCCATAACAGATGCCTCAAAAGTTCGGTTTTTACCGACCGATAGATAAAAGTTGTGGTCTTCTCCCAATGGTGATGGACCAGGAGGTGAGAGCCCTCTTGAAGAGGCATATGATAGATGCCTGTGTCAAGGTGGCCAATAGCCGCGGCTGCTGTGATGCCGTTGGGGTATTGCAGGGCACCCTCTTTCTCACGGATGCCCCTCTATCCATGGATCAGCTGGTGGAGGAGACCGGCTACAGCAAATCCACAGTCAGCATCAATATGGGCATCCTGGAGAGAATGGGTTTGGTCAAAAGAGAGGTCATTCCTGGGGATAAGAGATACCACTATGTACCAGTCAGAGATCCCGATTCCCTCCGGAGGGATATGATCGCCAACATCCGCCAGAATCTGCAGGATATCCTGATCGCTCTTGATAGAACTGAGGCCGATCTGAAGGCCGGGGATGGTCCGGACCCATCAGCCCCGGCGAGGATCGAGGAGATCAGACGTTATTATAGGCGGACCGATAGGATGCTGGATCTGATGTCAAGATACAGCACAGAGGAGCTCATCAGCCGGCTGGAGGCGCCCATCTGAGGATGCCTCCTGTGGGAGGCGCTGAGCTGGGCTGAGGGCTTCATCTCAGCATCACCTTGCTCATGGTGATCAGGAATAGGGCCATGAGCAGCCAGCCGAGAAGGGTCTCAAAGACGGTCAGGAACTCGAAGCCCTCGATGATGCAGATATTCTGGGGGGCCCGGCCAAGAAACCACATGCTGCTGAAGTAGAAGGCATCGCTCAGGGTTATGATGCTCCCTGGATTGGCAGAGGCTGAGGGCTGGAGGGCATGCCCTCCCCAATAGATGGCAGTGAAGAGGATGATCAGGGCCAGGCTGAGGAGCATGGTGTGGGACGGCCTGACCCCGTATCCACAGGAGAGCCAGGCTAATTTGTCGACCAATCTCGGAAATGCCTTTGTGGTCCGGGCCTGCTTCTCCCTTCGATACTGATAGTAGCAGCAGTCCTCGTCCTCAAACTGCTCCAAATTTCTGAAGTTTTTGATCAGAGTGAGATAGACAGATCCGTTGTAGGGAAGGCTGCTGCGGATGGAGTTCCAGCGGACTGCAATCCGGTTGTAGTTGAGGTCTTTTAGGTGGATGCTGGAGTGCTCCTCGAAGATGGCATCGGAGAGGCGCAGGGTGTAGACCCTGGCATTGGAGAGGTGAAAGCTGCGCTGGAATCTCGCCCGGCCAAAGTCTGCATCATTGAACCTGGCGCGGGAGAAGTTGGCCTCAGTGGCGAAGTGGGCGCGGGAGAAGTTGGCCTCTCCCTGGAACTGGGCCAGGGAGAAGCCGGCATCCTCCTGGAAATTGGAGTCCGAGAAGTTGGCCGCCTGAGAGAAGACTGTGCCGTCAAAGTCCACCAGCCCCTGGAAGGCGCAGCGATCGAAGAACGCATTGCCTTTGATCACTGAGTACTCTATCTTGATTATCGATCTTACGATCTTCCGTTTATTCCTGTCCAAAGGGAGGTCCAGATCGTGCAGATCCAGGTCGCCATAGATGATGACGTTCTCGTACTCAACCGGCCTGCCCTCCTCTAGCCTCTTGTGCACCTCTTCTGCTCTGATCATCAGGAGGTTGTCGACCATAAGCGCAGTGGCTTTCGATGAATGCAGATATGCCTTTCGCTCCCTCTGCTCAGCTCTCGCCTCTCCCCAAAAGCATCTCCTCTACCCAGTCCCAGTCATGCTCATAGATGTGGGCAGAGGCGCTGGTGGTGGAGATGGAGCCCGGCTCAGCCCCCACCTCGCAGGCGGCATACTCCAGCAGCCTGGCCAGGCCATAGAGGTTGGCGGGATAGGCGCCGGCGAAGTCATGGCTCCGGAAGAAGATGGAAAGGTGCAGCCTGCCGCCACGCAATTTGAAGTCGTCCACGATCATGCAGGGGACCTCATCCCGGGACGAGTCCAGGGGAGGGATCCAGGTGACTGCTGTGGCCCGACGGGTGGCAGGAGATTCCCGCAGCCGCCGGATGGCCATATCGATCTGATCCAGGGAGGGCATGCCCGGCATCCTCCAGGAGCGCAGCCTTTCTCCATAGGTATACTCAAAGCCGGGGTTCTCGCCGCACTGGAGCTGATGAGCATACTCCTCCAGCCGTTCCTCATTCCAGGAGTACTCCTCAGGAATCATCTCTTGATATGGATCTTGCACCACCATCTGCAGGGATAAAAGCTCCAGGATACGAACTCCCCTCTCATCCACCATCTCCTCCCCCTGCCGCCAGATGAGGTTCAGGCCCCTGTGCCAGGCATCAGAGATGGTGCGTGCGCGAATAAACCTCCCAAGGCCATTGCTCTTCAGTTCAGATGATGATGTGTGCGGCAAATCCCATCCTCCTCCCGTACATGAGATCACCATCCTCCCTCCAGTACTTCAAGTTTTTCAGGAGAGATGCCCGGTGAGATGATGGATCAGCACCCCCAATCCTCCGTAGCTGAATTCTATATTGATCAATCCGGCATAGGTCATTATAAATATTAATATTATTATAAGTTCAATAAAGATAAGCAAAGCTATCAGAAACAGGCCGAATCCCGGCGTTCTGATGGCCTCAATTGCGAAATCCCACGGAGTCCTTCCCACTACCATATGAATCCTCACAGAGTGCAACAGAGGATGTTCTTGTCCAAAGGCTATAAAGTATGGGAATGAGGGGGGGGCGAAAGTGATCGCTCCGGGAAAAGCTACTTTAATAAGGGGGTTGAAATATCTTTACTGATGGGAGACTTTGAGTGGGCGATGGTCAATTCGCTCAACACCTTCTTCGAGAGGGAGGGCATCGCCGCCATAGCCTACCGCCTGCGTCAGTCGCACTTCGCCACTCAGCTGGCCGATATCCTGGTGGACTCCAAAATTCCTGAGTACTACCTGGCCATTGAATGCAAGAGCCTGGATGCGCGCAAGACGAGGTCGCTGTACTTCAAGCAGCACTTCAGCACCGCCGCCGGGGCCCACCAGATAGAGAGGGAGACGGATTTCATCACTCGCTCCGGCCGCCAGGGCATACTGGCAGTGGAGCTGCGAAATGGAGCGGGCAGGAGCAAGACAGCCCACCTAATCCCCTGGGGGCTGATCTTCGACCGCTACAATGAAGGCGGGGCAGGGATAACATTGCAGGAGATCCAGGTGAATCCCCCCCTGGGGAGAAAGGGCAGAGCCTATGAGATATCCAGCCTGGATATACTGAGGATCACCGGATACTACGATCTGGTGCTCAATGACCGCTCAATAGATACAGATCCCTGCTCTGGAGATCTGCTCTTTGAGGATCTATGCTCTGAGGGTGAGGATCTAGGCCTTGAGGAGTGAATGATCCGATCATTCCAGAATCATGAACAGGAGCAAAAGGATATGAGCCGAACAGAGGATTTCTTGAGGGAGGCGTTTGCCGGCGAGTCCCAGGCGAACAGGAAGTACAGCGCATTTGCCGCTCAGGCGGACAAAGAGGGCCATCCCCAGGCCGCCAGGCTTTTCCGGGCAGCAGCGGAGGCAGAAGCAGTGCACGCGGCCAACCATCTGCGCGCCCTGAAGGGCATAAAGGGCACCAAGGAGAATCTGCGCGAGGCGATCGCCGGAGAGACGCACGAGTTCAAGTATATGTATCCGGAGATGATTGCTGCGGCAAAGGAGGAGGGGGCCAGTGATGCTGAGAGATCATTTAACTATGCCAATGCAGTGGAAGAGCATCATGCCCGGCTTTATCATAACATGCTCGATGGGCTGGACTCCCAAAGGGAGCTGTTCCCCTATTATGTCTGCCCGGTGTGTGGCATGACTGTGGAGCGCGAGGCTCCTGATAAGTGCCCGGTCTGCGGGGTCAAGGGAAGCATGTTCAAGAGGGTCGAGTAGAGCAAAAAAGATTTACCCTGTTCCACCCATCCCTTTCCCATGAGACACCTCATGATAATGGCGGTGGCCCTGCTGCTCATATGCTCCTGTGCCTCTTGCCAGAAAGCTGATCGCTCCCGTGATGATGCCATATCATCCGCTCTGAGGGAGCTGGTGGTCGCATCATCTGACGATCTGAAATCCTACACCTTTTTTATGAAGATGGAGCTGGATATGGTGGTTGAGAACCTCTCCTCAGGGCAGTCCCAGCGGCTTCAGACCCGTTCCATCGGCTTTGGCCTGGTAAATATGACCGATAAGGCCCTGAAGCTGGCAATAGCCTCTTTGACCCTTGCTCCTGGCGATGAGGGCAACTCCTCAGCAATGGCCCTGGAGGAGTATCTGCAGAACGAGACCATTTATATCAAGATGAACGGCAACTGGACTGCTCTGACCTTATCCGGATTGGGCGGCGCCTGGTCCCGGCAGAATCCCCTGGAACAGCAGGCCGATATGCTCAATCTCTCCCGGCTCACTCTGATCGGCTCGGAGATGGTGGAGGGCGAGGAGTGCTATAAGGTGAGAGCAGAGGTGGACATCGCCTCGTATGCTGATCTCCTTTCCCGGGAGGCGGCCGCATATGTGCCCTTCCTCCCTATGAACATCCCCGACCTCTTCCGAAATGCGAGCCTGGAGGTCCACTACTGGATATCCAAAGAGAGCCATCTCATAAAAAGGGCGGATATATCAGAGACCCTCTATATGACCACCCCATCTATGGAACAGCTGGCGGCGGGGGAGGAGAACACAGCGATCAGCATAACCTCCACCATCTCCATGCTCTTCGATGGCTTCAATGAGAGCATAAATATCGCTCTGCCGGCCAAGGCCAGTGCCGCTCAGCTCTTGCAGATCCCCTCTTATCCCCAAAGCGAGGCGGTCGCCCTCAGCCCTGTGGATGAGATGGGACTGAATGAGACAGCAGTCACTGAGCCTCTTGCGGCGATGGCTGATGCCCTCCCGGATAATGCAGGCGCCGTGCTGGGCAGCCAATCTCAGGAGAATTCCTCCCGCCTCAAGGCCAGCAATACAACGATCAATGGGATGATGATAAACAACACCTACGCAGAGACCAGGCTTCCCCTGCCCGATCCGCGCCCCGGAATCATCCATTAGCCGGGAGGGCTTGAAGTCTCTTCCTTCCCTTTTTGCCGCCCTCTCTGGGCCTTTCCCCCGCCCCTCAATGGCCCAGATATCCGCCTGCACCGCCCTCAAGGGGGCCGGCGTCCTCATAGCCCTGCCGCTGTCCAGTCCCTGCCAGCCGGGTCAGCATCCCGGGATTGAAAAGCAGGTGGAGGGCATTTATGGCATGCTCTGCTGTGCGCCTTTCCGCCAGCCAGGCCAAAGTCCTCTCATCCTGCGCCTCGTCCTCGTGCACGAAGACCTCCAGGATGTGCTTGTTGGTCATGAGCTGGGCCATGATCAGGCCGCTGGAGGCCTCATGAGCGCACATCTTATCCTTCTCTGCTGAGCCGGGCATGCCGAGGGCGATGACGATATCGCAACCCTGCTCATCCAGCAGCCTCTTGGCCGCCACAGGGAGATCTTTGATCCCGGGGACGGTGTAGCGGACGATCTGGACAGAGGCCTCCCTCTTGATGGTGCTCATAGCCGCCCGGGCCATATCCACCCGGGCGAAGGTGGTGTCGGCAATGCCGATGCGTTTCATAGTGGAGCAGTTGGAGGGATTGGCTTTTAGGCTTATCGGCCTTCACAAAAAAAGTGATGAAATCGGAACGGGCGGCCATCTCATTCTGGATAGGTGAAGGCACCCTTCTCCGTCGGATCGTAGTCCAGATTCATCAGATCGCTGAGGAACTCTCTATGCACCTGGACCGGATCGAGATCCCGGAACTGCTCCGGGTAGAGCCACTTAGCCACGGTCGCTGCTCCCACCACCAGCTGGGGGCCGATGGAGAAGTCTCCAGAGATGATGTGCACCCGCCCATTCCTCACTGCAGATATATTTGCGAAGCCGCCAAAGCTCATGATCTCATCGTAGTAGGCCTTCATCGCCTCGCTGTCGTTTGACTTGTATCCGCCCTTGTATGAGAGGCCCACTATGACCTCGGGATCCTTATCGATGACAAACTCCGCCTCCAGGTCTTTATTGCCCTCCATAAAACCCCGGGCGATATTGATGCCCCCGGCATTGTCCACCAGATCGGTATAGCCGGTCTCGCTGGCATAGGCCCAGCGGGCAGTGGGACCGGTATCGGCGCTCCTCTCCCTCTCCATGAGGACCCTCACCCGATCTTTATCCTCTATTAATGATGCCCGCTCCTCGATCTCCCCCACATAGCGGTCATACCAGTCCAGGTATTTCTGGGTCGATTCGGGCTCGTCCAGGAGGAAGCCTAAAACTGCCATCTCCTCCCTCAGGCTGGCGGACCGGGATAGGTCGAATCTGAGCACTGCTATCCCCTCAGGCAGCTTATCATCCAGTGCATCAGGGGATGGTATATTGGTGAAGGTGATCAGCAGATCGGGCTTCAGCGAGACGATCCTCTCTATATCCGGCTCCCTGGTGCTGCCCACAGCGGGAAGCTGGCTCATCCTGGGAAAGAGATCTGCTCTCTCCACTACAGTGCTGTCCACCCCCACTGCCCTCTCCTCACCGCTCAGGACGGCCAGGGCAATGGCATGGCGCATATTGAGGGGCAGGATCCTCTTTGAGGGCAGCTTCAGAGTCTGGTTCTGCTGATTGCCATCGATCAGGCTGATCTTCTCTGCCCTGCCTCCCATAAGATCCTGCACCTGCTTGATATCTGACTGATCCACTATGCCGTCGAGGTTGGCATCGGAGAGCATAGTGGCCTCTGCCGGTCCGGCGATGATCTGCTGGATGAGATCTATATCCGCCTGGTCTATCCTATCGTCCATATTGGCATTGCCGAAGATATTCAATGTGAAATCAGAGCCAATTGCTATGCTGGCTGTGCATGCCGCCAGGGCGATCAACAATGCTGATGATATCCGAATTGATCTGTTCATGACACCCCTCCTGGGATTGGCAATAATACCGAATATTTGTTTTTTATTATCTTATAAGAGGACAACCAGGAATTTATAACTATCTCCCTGGATTGGCCGCCATCTGGATGGTGATGTGATGATGCCACTGACCAGAACTGGTGGATTGGAGGGAGGATGGATCAAGATCCTCCGGCCTGATCTAGATCCTGAAATTCTCTTCCTTTGCTATCAGCTCTAACTCCCTCCTGCAGGCGAGCAGCTCATCCGGGCGCCCATCTATCAGCAGCCGGACAGCACCCTCTGCTCCTCCCACCCCTCCCGCAGCCAGGATCTCAGCTTCGGCACCTGAGAGCAGCCTTATGGCCTCGATCTCGGTGAAGACCTCTCCTGGCAGGAGCAGAATCCGCGGGCCGCTCCTGTCCTGGGCATTGGCCCGCGCCGCCAGATCGATCAGATCTCCGGGTATGCGCTTTTCCAGCCCCACGGGGAGGATCAAGCCCACCCTGCGGCCTGCAGCCGCCTGCAGGGCAGCAATCGCCGTGCCTCCCTGGGGGTGGCCGATCAAAACCCCAGCCTGATGGCGAACCGGGTCAAGAGCATTGGCCCCCTTGAGAATGAGATCCCCCTCCTCCAGGCTGGTGGCGACATCGAATATAGTGGCGCCCTTCTGCCAGACCCCTCTCTCTATCACCACGTCTCCAAAAAAATGGCTCTCATCGGCCAGGCGGCCCTCAGCAGTGGTCATTCCTGGCGGGAGGGTGATCCCCCGGAAGAACTGCCTCTTAGAGAAGCCCTCCTCCTGGCCCAATGCCCTCAATATCTCCTCTGCCAGGTAGCCGTTGGTGGTGCCGGCGATGATCACCATGGTATGGGAGTGCATAGCCTCTTGAACAGCGGGGTGGATGACTAGGGCTCTTGCTATCAGTCTTTTTCCCGCCGCCGGGGTGAGTACGAACTGATACATATCTATGGCAGAGGCATTTTGATTGATATAAATCCGCTGAGGAGAGGTGATGATCAAGGAGAATAGGCGATGCCGATCGCTCCTCCCCTTCCCGGGATTGAAGGGGGATTTTTCTCTGCTGTCGACCGATAGAATTAATAAGGATAATTGCTTCGCTACTGGTTTGTGGCCGGGGGCGGCTTTTCCTTACATTCTCTTCCTTTACCTTTTGCCGCTCCCGGCCCTCTCCTCGTAGCATCCAACCATCTGATCGGCTGGATGGACTGATCTTATGGCAATTATGAGATGATCAATTTGTCGGATGGGGCCTTTCTGGGGGCCTCACAGGAGGAGGGAGGTGCAGCCCGCCCCCGCCATCCGACGCAGAAAGAGGCCCTTCATTCATGATCTGGCATCTGCGGCTCTTGCCAGCTTTGAGCCGCTGGAGGCAGCCCATCTTCATCTTAATATATGCGGACTGGCCTTCTTTTTAGTATGCGTGCCGCCCTCATTCAGCAGACCGTCCTGCCCTGCCGGGATCTGGAAAACCTCTCCCGAGCCCTCTCATTGGCCCGCTCAGCCTTGGCGGAGGGGGCAGAGATACTGGTATTTCCAGAGCTATTTCTAACCGGATTCTGTTATGAACCAGGGGGTGAGTCTGGAGATGGGAGGAGGGATGCCTACGAGGAGCTTGAGCCTTTCTGTGCCCTGGTCGAGGAGAATGATTGCCTGATCATCGGCTCAGTCCGCCGCGGCCGGTCAAACCTGGGCTTCTGCCTGGACCGCTCCGGCCTGTATCTGCGGGCCAAGATCCATCCCTTCGGGGAGGAGAAGAGGCACTTCGATGGAGGGGATACAATATCTCCCATATCCACCCCCTGGGGCCTGGTGGGGCTGGAGATCTGCTATGATCTGCGTTTTCCTGAGGTGGCCCGTTCCCTGGCCCTGCAAGGTGCCGATCTCCTGGTGACAGTGGCCCAGTTTCCCCGGCAGAGGGAGGAGCAGTGGCGGGCATTATGCATCGCCAGGGCAGTAGAGAACCAGATCCCTCACCTGGCCTGCAACTGGGCAGATGGTGGGGGCTCCATGATCATCACCGCCCGGGGCCTGGTGGTGGCGGGGGCGGAGGGCGGAGAAGAGATCATAATGGGCGAGATCGATCCCGGAGAGAGGGACGAGGTGCGAGGAGAGATCCCCTGCTTCGCCGACCGCCGCCCCCAGGTATACCTGAGGTGATGGCATAAACCCCCTGACCATCGACCTGCTGATCTCGAAGTTCCGGGAGTATTATATCCAGGCCACCCTGGAGCCTCCCCCCGAACTGCAGTCCAGGGAATGGGGCTTTCTCTTCTTCGATGACTCGGGCATGCGACGGCACAAATCCTTCTTCAGCCGGGGGGAGCTGGTGGACTATGTGCGCTCCATGGTCCCCCGCCATGTCTATCACTCTGCCGCCTACTACCAGCGGCCCGGTGCGCCCACTATGAACGAGAAGCTCTGGCAGGGGGCGGATCTGATATTCGATCTGGATGCCGATCACCTCCGCTCTGCCCCCGAAAGCTATGCCGGGATGCTGGCGCAGGTCAAAAAGGAGACCGAAAAGCTCCTCACCTTCCTGCTATCCGATTTCGGCTTTGCTGAGAGCAGGATCAGCCTGGCCTTCTCCGGCGGCCGGGGCTATCACATCCATGTCCGTGACCAGCGGATATTCAGCTTCGGAGGAGAGGAGCGGCGGGAGATAGTGGACTACCTCTCCGGCCGGGGCCTGTCCATGGATCGGTTCATCCATGAGGCCCCGGTGGAGGGATGGGGAGGAGCCGGAGGAAGGCGCCTGAGAGCCCCGGCACAGGACTCGCCGGGCTGGGGGGGGAGGATCAACCGTTCCATCCTCTCCTTTGTGGAGGGTCTGCGCATCCTGGATGAGCCCGGAGCAGTGGCCGTCCTCTCCCGGGTCAAGGGCATCGGCCCCAAAAGGGCCAGCAGCTTCTACCGCAGCCTGCAGGGGGAGGGGGTGATAGAGGAGATCCGCCGGGGAAACCTTGATCTCTTTCGGGGCAGCGCAGGCATCTGGAAGCTTCTTCTGAAGAATTGCCTGGAGAACGAGGGGGTGGCAGTGGGGTTTAATCTGGACCGGGAACGGGGAGAGACCGACGAGCCTGTGACTGCTGATGTGCGCCGGCTGATTCGCTGCCCGGGGAGTCTGCACGGTGGCTCGGGCCTGAGGGCGACGCCCCTATCGATCAAAGATCTGGAGGAGTTCGATCCCCTGCAGGATGCTGTGGTCTTCGGGGACGAGCCGGTGGCCCTGGAGATCTTAAAGCCCTTCAGCACCCAGATGAAGGGGAACAGCTACAGCCTGAGGGAGGGGACGGAGGAGCTGCCGCTATACCTGGCGGTATTCCTCATGGGCAGGGGGGTGGCAGAGGCCAGGACGAGGCTTTAGAGGGGCGAAAAGGCTATTATACCATCCAGGCATCTATGATCAGTCCGTATAAAAATTGCTGATGAGGTGGATGTTTTGGATCTGGCCAATGTGCTCCGGGAAGAGCGCAAGTCTGCAGAGCTTCAGCCGCTGGATGAGGATTTCTATCAGCAGGTCGGCATCTATCTGACCGGCATGGGCCAGGAGCTCTCCAGAGTGGAAGACCCCTTCAGCGTGGAGGCTCAAATCCTCCAGGATACCCTCAAGAGCGAGAGGGGCAGCCTGAACAAGCTCATAGACCAGAGAATAAAGAAGATCGTCCGCCGGGCGCTCCGCAACGCCAGATCTGCCTCCCGAGAGGTGGTATTCACAGGAATGACAGCGGAGGAGACTGAGATCTACCGGCAGGTGCTCTCCACCATTGCTCTTGGCCGGGAGTCCATCCTCTTTCATATGACTCCCACCGAAAGGCCTTTAACGGGCAAAAAAGATATAACGCGGGAATACGAAGTCGTGCGGTTGCTGGATGATGTTCCCATGTTTGCGGGAGTCGACGGGAAGAACTACCTTCTCGCCAGGGACGATGTTGTCGTCCTCCCTGCCGTCCATGCCAGAAATCTGCGCAACAAAAATTTAGCTTCAGAAGTGAAGATCCAGAGATGATAAGAAGTGAAGATGCCAAAGAAGCTTAATGCTTACTGTCCGTTCTGCAAGAAGCACACCGCACAGACGGTGGAGAGGGTAAGAAAAGGCCAGGCTTCCACCTTGACCCGCATTACCAGGCAGAAGCTCAGAGCTAACGGAATAGGAAACCAGGGCAAGTTCTCCAAGGTTCCAGGAGGAGACAAGCCCACGAAGAGGCTGAACCTGAGATACCGCTGTGGCAGCTGCAAGAAGGCCCACAACCGCCCCGGATTCAAGGCGGGCAAGTTCGATCTGGTGGAGAGCTGAACATGCCCAGCAAGTTCGTGAAGGTTAAGTGCAACGACTGCGAGAATGAGCAGGTGATCTTCGCCCATGCTGCGACTGTGGTAAAATGTCTGGTCTGCGGGCGCACTCTAGCTGAGCCCACTGGAGGCAAGGCCTTGATCAAGACCACTGTAGTAGAAGTGCTCGAGTGATTTGTGATGCAACGTGAGGGCTGGCCAGAGCCTGGATCTCTAGTGGTCTGCACTGTTACTCAGGTGGTGGACTTCGGTGCTTTCGTCTCCATAGACGAGTACGCAGGCAAGCAGGGCCTGATTCATATCTCCGAGGTAGCCAGCGGATGGATCAAGTATATCCGCGACCATGTGCGAGAAGGGCAGAAGATAGTCTGCAAGGTACTGAATGTGGATACCTCCCGGCATCATATCGATCTCTCCCTCAAGGATGTGAATGAGCATCAGAGGCGGGAGAAGATCCAGGAGTGGAAGGCCGACCAGAAGGCCTGGAAATGGCTGGAGATGGCCTATAAAGACCGGCCTGGAGATGCCAAGAGGGTGGCTGATGCCCTGATGGCCTTATACGATAGCCTCTATCTGGCCATGGAGGAGGCAGCGATCAGCGGCCCTGAAGCCCTGAAAGATGCCGATCTGAGTGAGGAGGATGTCAAGATCCTGGAGAGCCTCTCTCGAGATAACGTCAAGATTCCCTCGGTTGAGATCAGCGGCTATGTGGATATCACCTCTCCTGCTCCGGATGGAGTGGAGGTGATCCGCAAGGCTCTCAAACAGGCGAAGAGGATCAAGGACAAGGATGCCACGCTCTTTGTATCCTATGTCGGAGCGCCACGTTATCGCATTCATGTCACTGCTCCGGACTATAAACATGCGGAGTCTGTTCTCAAGAAGTCAGCTCAGGCCATAGTGAGCTATATAGAACAACACGGCGGAGAGGGCGCTTTCTACAGAGAGGCATGAGATCGAAGATCCTGCGGTGTGAGTCCTGTGCTCAATACACCTTAAAGGAGATCTGTCCCCTCTGCGGGGGCCGGGCCATTGCAAGCAAGCCGGCGAGGTTCTCCCCTGACGATCCATATGGCAAGTACAGGAGAGCCCTGGCCTCGGAGGCAGAATGAAAGAGACCCTGGTTTTTCGCATAAAAGATATTGAACTTGTCGATCCGATTATGGTGGAAGGGCTGCCTGGTGTAGGCCACGTGGGAAAGCTGGTGGCCGATCATATGGTAGAAGAGCTGAACGCTGAGAAGATCATCGAGATCTATTCCCCCCATTTCCCTCCTCAGGTGATGGTGAAGGAGGACGGGACCATCAAGCAGGTCAAGAACGAGATCTATGCGCGAAGGGGAGAGGATGGCGGGCCCGATCTTCTGATCGTCATCGGCGACTACCAGAGTGCCACCAATGAGGGGCACTATGAGCTGGCCAGCATATACCTGGATATCGCCGAGAGCTATAAGGTTAAGCGGATCTATGCCCTGGGTGGCTATGGGACAGGCCAGTTCGTGGATAAGTCCTCAGTGATGGGCGCGGCCACCAGCCTGGAGCTGGTGGAGGAGATGAAAGGGCAGGGGGTCTTATTCCAGGAGAACGAGCCGGGTGGTGGCATCATAGGAGTCTCCGGGCTGTTGCTGGGCCTGGGGGCCTTGAGGGGGCTGGAGGTGATCTGCCTGATGGGTGTTACCAGCGGCTATCTGGTCGACCCCAAAGCGGCCTCGGAGGTGCTGCGTGTTCTCTCTGGCATCCTGGGCATAGAGGTGGGAATGCATGCCCTGGAGGAGAGGGCGAAGGAGATGGAGAAGATCATCGGCAAGCTCCAGGAGATGGAGCGGGCCCAATCTCCCTTTGATTCAGGTGGGGATGAGGATCTCAGGTACATCGGATAGCCTGATCGAACTCGCCCGCAGGCTGCTCAACCTGGCCCTTAAGCAGGGGGCGGAGGAGGCTGAGGTCTATGGAATGGTGGGGCGCTCTGTGGATGTCGACCTCAGGCGGGAGTATGTGGAGATGGCAAGCGAGAGCTACCACTCTGGCCTGGGATTGCGCGCCGTGGTCGACGGCGCAGTCGGATTCTCCAGCAGCAGCGACATGAGCCAGTTGGAGTTCGTGGCCAAGAGTGCAGTGCGCTCGGCCAGGGTGCGGGGAGGGGATGACTCCTGGATCTCCCTGCCCCGTCCGGAGAGGGTGACTGAGCCAGAGGGGATCTATGACCGCCGGCTTGAGCAGATCACTCCCGAGGAGTGCATCGATATTGCCGCTGGCCTGCTGGCCGGCTGCCAGGAGGTCCGGGGGGCAGAGCCGGTCTCCGGCGGAGTGGCCTGCGTCTCAGGCACGGGATTTGTGCTCAACTCCCAGGGTATAGAGCTGATGGAGACATCGACGCTGATGCAGGCCTCGATGGAGGCCATAGCCCGGGGAGAAGATGTGGCCACCGGAAGTGAGTTTTTCAATTCCCGCCGCCTGGAGCTGTCGATAGAGCCCGTGGGGCGGGCAGCAGGGGAATTGGCCCGGTCATCTCTGGGAGGAGTTCGGGGGGAGAGCGGAAGCTTCGATGTGCTGCTCAGGCCCCTGGCAGCGGCGGAGCTCTTGGAGGGAACTCTCTTAACCTCTTTGGAGGCGGACAGCGTTCAGAAGGGGCGCTCTTCTCTTCGGGGCAGGGTGGGGGAGATGATAGCATCAGAGGACTTCATGCTCATAGACGATGGCCTTCTTCCCGCGGGGATAGACTCCTCCGCCTTCGATGGGGAGGGGGTGCCCTCTCAGAGGACAGTCCTGGTGGATGGGGGGATACTGAAGGGATTTCTCTATGACAGCTATGCCGCCGGGAAGGACGGCACCCATTCCACAGGAAACTCCGTCCGCTCCGGTTACTCCGATCTCCCCCGGGTGGGATCGAGAAACCTGATCGTCAGCTCTCCCTCTGCCCATGAGCTCCAGGCAGGGAGGGGAGGCTATCTCGTCCATGGACTCATCGGCGCTCATACTGCCAATCCCATATCGGGCGACTTCTCAGTCGAAGCGCGCAATGCCTTCCGCCTCGCCCCGGGAGGGGAGGCGCAGCCAGTTCGCTCTCTCATGCTCGCCGGGAATATATTCGAAATCCTGCAGACGGTCGAGGTGGGCATTGACCGCCGATCTGTGGGCTCCATTGTCACCCCCTCATTGAAGGTCAGAATGAGGGTGGTAGGGAGCTGAGGGGAATAAAAGGGGAGAAGAGAGGAGAAGAATAAAGGAGAGGGGCAAAGGAGGGGATAAAGGATGATCATTGGAGGTCCGAGCTCCCAGCTTCTGGCGGGCAGGGTGGCAGCGGTTTTAGGGGAGGAGCTGGCGTTATGCGAGTACAGGACATTTCCCGATGGGGAGTCGTATACCCAGGTGGTGGCTTCACTGGAGGAGAGGGTGATCATAATCCAGTCCACCCCCACCGATCAGGATCTGGTCTATCTGCTGCAGCTACTGGATATCTGCCAGGAGAGCAGCATCGACCTGGTCATACCCTACTTCGGCTATGCCCGCCAGGATAAGATCTTCAAGCCCGGCGAGCCCATGACCGCCAGGGCAGTGGCCACGGCTCTCAATCCCTTCCTGAGGAGGGGAAAAGTCCATCTGGTCAACATCCATGCCCCCTCCATCCTCTCCCATTTCTCCTGTCCAGCAGACAATCTGGATGCTACGCCGCTTTTGGCGGATAAGGTGGCCTCCTTGGGCCTGAAGGATCTGGTGGTCATATCCCCGGATAAGGGAGCAGTGGCCATGGCCCGGACGGCGGCCTCTGCCCTGGGGGCGGACTGCGACTACCTGCAGAAGACCCGCCTTTCCGGCACTGAGGTCAGCATGGCCCCCAAAGAGATCGATCTCCGGAACAGAGATGTGGTGATATTCGATGATATGATCGCCACTGGAGGGACCATGGCCACAGCCATAGAGATGCTGCGGGCACAGGGTGCAGCCCGGGTCTACCTGGCAGCAGTGCATCCCGTCCTCACCGGCTCAGCAGTCCTCAAGCTCTATCGCTCCGGGGTGGAGGGCATCCTGGCCACTGACACCCTGGACAGAGGAGTGAGCACCGTCTCTGTGGCGCCGATAATTGCAAAGGCGCTGCTGAAGGGCTGAATCTCAGTCTCTTCGCTTAACAACGGCGTTCCAGGCCCGCCCATAAGAGGGAGCAGAGGGCCGGATTTTAGGTGGTTTGGCTAAGAGCCCCAGTGATAGCTCGTTCTCAGCCAGAAGAGGGCCATTCCCATGATAACCGTCCCCCCCAGGGATCTGGTCTTGAGGGCAAAGAGGAGGGTGGGTATGGCCACAAGCGACTTGCTCTGGAGCAGCTCCACATGGCGGGGCTCGCCGACCACAAACAGATCGGAGAATATAAGGGCGCTCAGGATGGCCACCGGGACCAGGTCCAGCCATTCAATGAACCATTCGGGCAGCCTCCGCCGGGCCAGCCAGAGCAATGGGAACCAGCGGGGGATGTAGGTGACCAGCCCCATGCCCAATATAAGGAGCAGGTACTGGTATCCAGCCTCAGCCATCAATCCCTCTCCTGCGGCGATCATATCTCTTGAGGGCGAATCCCAGGCTTGCCCCCAGCAGCGATGCAATGATGATGAATGAGTGGCCTGGGTGGACGAGGGAGAGGGCCGCGGCCACCAGGGCGGTGATCAGGGCGGTGAAGGCATATATCCGTCCTTTGAGCTGAAATACAATCAGGCTGAGGAACATGGCGCTCAGAGCATAATCGATGCCAAAGCTCCCTGCGGCTATGAACTGGCCGCAGTAGCCTCCCAGGATGGTGCTGCCGATCCAGGCCAGGTTGGCAGTGTGGTTGACCGCCAGCGCCCGGTAGGGATGCCAGCCGGCCTCCTTGAACCTGGCTATATTGACGGCAAAGCTCTCATCAGTGATTCCATAGGCATAAAGGGAGAGGAAGCTTCTGCTCAATCCCTGCAGGTGGACGGCAAGGGCAGAGCTCATCAGGATATGCCTGGAGTTGACGATGAAGGTGGTGAGGATGATGGATAGGGGTGAGGCTCCCAGGCCGAGCATCGCCACGGCGATGAACTGGGAGCTTCCGGCGAAGACCACAGCAGACATGAGGGCAATATCCAGAAGGCTGAGCCCCTCCTTTTGGGCCAGCACCCCAAAGGCCAGCCCCAGGGGGAGGTAGCCGATGCATATGGGCCAGGCAGCCTCAAGGCCCGCCCGAATCGATGCCCGCAGAGGCTCTTCTCCCTCTGCCGGGCGGCCTTCTGCTGAATCAGGCCGACCTTCCCCTCCAGGACCGGGGGCTGGCGGCTGGCTCCGGGCCGGAGGGCGGGCTTTCATTGTGCAGCTGGCTATCGAGCCCCTCCAGCCCGTGCATTCACGCCCTCCATAGATCCGACTCCAGCTCATCCAGCGCCCTGATGACCCCCTCTGTGGCCATCTCTAAAAAGAGCCTTCCCTTCTCGGGGGTGGCCAGGGAGGGATCTCCCATGATCCCGTTTCCCATCAGGTGACGGACGCTTCTCAGTATGAGGAATCTGGGCCTTTGGGGAGAGTGCTTCCCGGGCAGTTCAGCCACCAGATCGCTGCGAATGGCCAGCATCATTGAGCTCTCTATCTCCCCTGCATGCCCGTCGCCGGCAGTCTCCACCGCCTTTGGATCGATCAGATCGAAGAGGGAGACCAGGCTGACAGAGAGATCACACTCCTGCAGGGCCATCTGGCAGGCCTCCTTCAGGGCGGATATATGCTGGCTTCCGGCATGGCCGGTGAGGATCAGAGCCCTCTCAAATCCGCTCTCCGCAAATGAGACCAGCAGATCTTTTGCATACGCCCGCAGGGCATCATGGCCGACAGCAATGGTGCCGGGAAAGCCGCGGGTGCTGCAACAGACGCCATAGTGAAGCGGTGGAGCGAGGAAGACGCCCCTTCTCTGAGCAGCCGCACGCGCCACCACCAGGGCCTCGATGGTATCGGTGAATACGGGAAGGTGGGGCCCGTGCTCCTCTGTCGCTCCCACCGGCAGGATCACTGTCCTGCTCTCCCTCTGGCCCTCCTCGATCTGGGGCCAGCTCATCTCCTCCAGCAGCTTCATACCTCGATGCTCGCTCCTTCCAGGACATATCTCTCAGGCACCCTCAGGCCGTAGGCGGTGCTCCCCACAACCAGGGTGTAGTTTCCTTGCGGCATGGTGTCGAACTGAGTGCCGCCAGCAATGGGTCCCTCAGTCGAGTACGGGAGGATCAGTGTGAACCGGCCATCGGAATCGGTGATATTGGACTGACTGTACTTGAAGAGCCTGTTCTGGTTGGTGAGGATGTCCACTGTTGCAGAGACCCTGGTTCCCGCAGTGGCACTTCCTCTGACCACTGCTCCTGGCACATTCTCGAAGATCTTGACCCACTTCTGGCCGGAGGTAGTGACCGGGGTCTCTGACTCATGCACCAGCCGGAAGTGCTGCAGGGCCTCCAGGGGCACTCCGGAAACGGCGGGGTTGGTGGATCCGATCTCGGCCATGTATCCCTTCTCCCTGCTGGATTGGATGAACTCCTCCAGCTCAGTGCGGTTGCTGGTGATCTTGGGGGCCTGGGCAAGGACGGGAACCTCCACCCCTTCGCGGATCTCCTTCGGCAGGTAGGCCAATCCTATCCCCCCGCTTCCATCCACCTCAGTCCCATCGAAGAAGAACATGCGTGCCGTCATGGACCTGAAGTAGGGCTCTCTGTAAAGATAGACCTGGCCGTAACTGCCTCCCTGCTCCTGCAGGAACCCTCCTAAGTAATTTGAACTGGATATGCCGCTCCAGGCAGTCATGGCATAGAACTTCCCTGTGGCCATCTGCTGGTCGACCATCACATACCTGGTGTTCATATAGCGAGACCTGTTCAGGTCCAGCTCGGAGAGCACCTTCTCCCCCTGGGTCTCGTTCTCTGCCAGGAAGAAGGGAGAGGATCCAGGCGTGCCCAGTTTGACGCTGCCTATTCCCTGCTGGAAGGGGTTGGCATTGGGAATTCTGTGCCCCACCACCTCGATCAGATGGCCGTAATCCCACCAGGACATGATGCCATAGGCTGAATCAGGATATTGATACCTCCCGCTGGCCGGGCGCTGGTACTTCTCCCATAGATCCATTCCCGGGCTTGGGGTGTTATTCTGCAGCCAGGCAGTGGAGGTCAGCCAGTCCGAGTCCGGGCCGACGGCACTCTGGGCGAATTTAATGCTCCAGCTCATGCTGGGCATTATGATCAATGCAAATATCAGTATGGCGGCGATGACCACCTTGAGGGCTGGCCAGATCGTCTTGCTGCCCTCCCCCTGCCTGATGGTATCCAGATCCAGGTTCTCGATTCCCACCTTCTGCATGGCCCATACCACCAGGAAAGCTGTCAGTATGGCCACATTGACCCCATAGTAATAGGTGAACCTGTTCTGGGCGAGGGCCAGGACCAGGATGATCAGAGACCATGATAGCATCGCTGTATCCACTGCTCTTGGGCTCCTGATATTCCGGGCGGCGAGCAGGATGAGGGCCAGGAGGGCAAAGGTGAATGTGGTCAGGAGAAGGGCGATCATATCATCGGTCCGGACGAAAAATCCTCCGATCTCAAAGAAGCCCATGCCCGGGAAATAGGTGAGGACATTGCCCGGGCCGTTGCCGAACAGCGGTGAGGCCTCGGCAACAGTGGCCGCTCCTCCGGCCTTCTTCTGGAATATGGTGAATATCCCCATCAACAGGGGCCTGGTGAACTGGGGAAGGAGGAGATAGAATATGCCAGTGCCAAGGGCAACGGCGCCCAGCAGCACACCAGGATAGTAGTATCTGGCCAGGCCGCTCTCTTTGAGATAGCGGGAGAGGAAGGCGAAGACCAATGCTGCCGCCGCCCCAATCAGGAGGATGGTGGGCTGGAAGAGGCTGTAGTAATAATGATTGAATCCGTAGTAGGGTTTGACGAAGGGGAGAATGGGAATGATCGCCGCCAGGAAGGCAATAGTGGTGATGATGCTCAGGTATTCAACGCTTCTGCCCTTCAGATGCTCGAAGATGCACTGCCAGAAGACGAAGAACAGTATCACTCCCACGAACAGGAATCCGGAAGACCAGGCATCGATATACAGCCCCAGGAAGATCCCTGCCAGGAAGGAGTAGACGAGCGGGGCCTTGAATTTGGAGCAGTCCCCTCTGAGGGACTCGAAGGTCATGCGCCTTCCAGAGCGCAGAGCCAGCATCAGGAACATCATAGCCACAGCGCTGAGCAGGATCTCCGCTGCATGGTGATCAGTGAATCCCAATGTGGTGCGACTGAATAACTGGCCGGGGATGACAGCGATGATCAATGCCGATATCAGTCCGCAGCTCTTGCCTGCCAGCTCCCTTCCAATGAAGTAGGCCGGGAAGACCAAGAGAGCTCCCAGAACGGCAGGCATGAGGGCTCCGACTGTGTCCACCAGATGCATGCTGGGGTTGCCCAGGCCCAGGATCTCTGAGACGATGGCAATCGACCAGCTGTGAAAGGGGCCAAAGTGCAAGACCGTTCCGCTGGGGAAGTTGGTCATGGGATCAAACCACATCCTCTGGTGGTTGATCACCACCCCCTTGGCCAGCATCATGTGATACCAGGCATCAGTCTCGCTGCTGAAGACGACGCCGTTCTCTGTAAATACATACTTCCAGTTGTAATAGATGCGCAAAAAGAGCGAGATGGCAGCAGTCACAATCAATCCCACATACAGGAGGATATCGTTATTCTGCCCGATGCCGGCCACGCCCTTTCTCTTGGCCTTCTTTTCCAGGGGGATGGGAGAAGCATCCTGCGGCCTGGCCTTCTGGCCAGAAGCTGCGGCTTTTTTGCCTTCATCACCCTTACCTACTGATCTGTTAGACATCAGAGCCCCAAAGACAGTTCTATCCTCTTAAACGTTTTGAATCATCCAGTGAGGCAGATGGCCGGTCAAGAAGATGACGAGCGAAGCAGATGAATGATAAGAGCGATCTGGCAAGAGATCGAATCCATGCCGGTCGGATTGGAAGGAGTTTATGGGCCCGACGCGATTTGAACGCGTGACCTCACGGTTATCAGCCGTGCGCTCAACCTGGCTAAGCTACGGGCCCGGTCCGCTCACTGCATTGCCGATCCCATTTATAACTGTTTCCCTGCAGTGAAGGCACACCGCCAGGATGGCAGGGGATCTGCGCGCCTCATCGAGGCAGTTGCAGGCTTGCGGACACTGGCCCGTTGAGCTTTTTTTCAGAGGCGGACAGGGGCACAGCTCCCCTCCTCGACAGCCTTAAATCAAGGCAAAGAGAGTATGGCCTTGGTGTTTATGGACTCTAATAATAATGAAGATGGCTATGTCAAAGGGATTAAAGAGGATAAGGAGAATAAAGAGGATCTCGAAGGCCTCTATGATCTGGCCATACCCCTGAGCATGCCGATCACTGTAATACGCGAGCTGGTGGAGAAGTTCGATATCGAGCCTGTGTTGCGGCCGGCCAAGATGGATATGACCGGCGAGATGATGAACCGGGAGATACTGGTTCTGCGGGGGGATCTGGAGACCGTCAGGGCAGCCGAGAAGTATATGTTTGAGGCCCTGGACAGAAAGCTTGCCGAGTGGAACAGAGGAGACAAGGAAGAGAAATACAGAAAATATTACGAGGAGCAGGCCCGTTTGAGGCTGAAGGAGGTAAAAGACAACCCAGAAGCTGTGAGCAATTGGGAGATCAGCCCCCAGTGATGCTGCCTGCCTCTCATGCCGGGGGGATCAGTCCAGCAGAACCCATTTGTTCTTTCCCTCCCAGAGCTTGAGGGAGCAGAGCCTGATCGATGTGGGCTCCATCTCCTTTTTCAGCCTCTCTGCAATCCACTGGGCGATCATCTCAGCAGTGGGATTGGGAAGGATATCGTTCAGACAGATGTGGTCCAGGGGCTCAATAGCAGAGCTCAGGATCTTCTTCAGCTCATAGAAGTCCATGACGAAGCCATCCGGCCCCACCTCCCCTTCCACCACCATCTCCACCTGGTAGGTATGGCCGTGCATGCAGGCACATTTTCCCTGGTAGCCGGGCAGGCTGTGGGCGGCATCGAACTCCGTGACCAGTCCGAGCTTCATCCCGGGGTGCACCCCCGCCTTCTCCTGACATTGCCCCGCCGATAGAGCATCTCATGTCGGCGTAGAATTGCTGTAATCCTGGACATAAATCCCCTCTGCGAAGAGCAAGCCAGCAGCATGCTCTCTTGCCGCATGGCCGGACCAATGCCCCGGGCTTATTAATAGCTTTTCATGCTCAAAGACCGGCCGGCAGGCCCGCCAGGATCTTCAGAGCCTCCCTCTCCATGAAGTGCAGCTCTGCTGGAAGGAGCAGAATATGCAGGGGCCCGCCGAGATCGTAGCCCTGCAGGCGGGGGAGAAGGTCAGCCTTAACAGCAGCATCGGGAGCACCAGCGCGGGCGATTGCAACTGCAATTGCCTCCTGGAGGCCCTTTCCATTCTTCCCATTCTCATCGGCCTCCATCTCCAGGAGCAGGCCTGCTCCCTCATTTGCAGTCATATACCTCTCCTCTGGCTCCATCTGGATGTCCAGGAAGAGGATAGTATGCAGATTGCGGGCCTGGTTTTCCATCAGCACCTGGTAGGGGGTCTGGGAGACGATCCTGCGCCCGCGGGCGGTATAGGGAAAAGGGATGGTAGCCGAGCGGCCGAAGCGGTAGTTCTGCAGTCCACAGAGGCCGGATACGGCTGTGGCAATGGAGCTGGCATGGATCAGATCGGTCTTGATCCCCAGCCTGATCGCTCTCAGCCTCAGGTCCAGATGGGTGGTGGAGACCATGGCATCTCCGCCCGATAGAAAGGCGATATCCTTATCCTTCGCCTCCTCCAGCCAGGCGGGGTCTGCCTCCACCTCCTCCCGTGACAGGGTATGGATCCTCTTTCCATAGAGCGCCTCCATCCTCTCCCTGGTGGTTCCCATCAGCCGGGAGGTATAAAACTCGGCATAGACTGCATCAGCGGAGCGGATAGCCTCCAGCCCTTTGAGGGAGATGTCCCGCTCATCATAAAGCCCTAGACCTATGAAGTGGAGCATGAGCTTTGCTGGTACTGCCTGCTTAAATATCTCCCTTCAGGGGCAGCACGTCAGGTCTATATCCCATACCTGCAGAGTGAGGGGCATGATTGGCAGGACAACTCAAGTGGTCGATTGTCGGGAGAGCATGGGCCTGGCCAAAGGGGGCGGACTGGCCCAGCGGGGAACACTATCCGAGGCGGCAAAGCCGGATGTCATCGCCATAGCCATGTCTCCGGGGCGGCGGCATATCACCAAGCCCGTCTGCGAGATGACATACGGCCTGCGCCGGGAGGGCATCCAGACCAGCGTCCTGGTCCTGGATTCCGGGACCGGCGTTCCGGACAGCTTTCCCCAGGCATCGCGAGGCTATGGACCGACCTTTGGGCTAACGGAGAAGGAGGTAGAGCAAATAGCGCGCCATAAGATCGCTGTCTTCCATATGGGCAATGTCCGATCCCATGTCGTCTTCAAGACGAAGGAGATACTCGCCCTGGTGGACATCCCGGCAGTGGTGGTGGCCCAGTGCCCCATGGACCTGGAGGACTTCGCCAAGGAGGGGGTGAAGACCAGGCTGGTCAGGCCTTCCCGGCAGAAGACTGAGACATTGGGCGAGGTGGTGGACCTTGTCACCGGCATCACCAGGGGCGCCACCTGCAATCGGGTCAAGCTCAACCAGCTGGCCAAGGTTCTAAACAAGCATCTTGCGGAGATCAGCGATCGCGAGGCCAGAGAGGCAGCCAAAGAGAAGAAGCGATGAATGGATTTACCATTTTCTAGATAGGATGGACCGAATGAAGCTGATGGTGATACTAGGGGACGGCATGGCCGATCTCCCCATAGAGGAGCTGCAGGGGAAAAGCCCCCTGCAGGCAGCAGAGAAGCCCAATATGGACCGGCTGGCAAGGCTGGGAAGGAGCGGGCTGGCCCTGACCGTCCCGGATGGATTTCCTCCGGGAAGCGATGTGGCCAACCTCTCAGTCGCCGGCTATGATCCCCGCCTCTTCTACACCGGCCGGGCCCCTCTGGAGGCGGCCTCCATGGGCGTGCACCTGGGTCCGGGGGATATAGCCTTTCGCTGCAACCTGGTCACCATAGAGGATGGCATCATGATGGACTACAGCGCCGGGCATATCAGCACTGCAGAGGCAGGGGAGCTGATCGAGGCGCTGAAGCCACTGATGCCGGAAGAGAGGCTTTATGCCGGCGTCAGCTACCGCCATCTTCTGATACTGCAGGAGGGGGCAGAGGCGGTCTGCACGCCCCCCCATGATATCAGCGACCAGCCAGTGGCAGATCATCTGCCCCGGGGGGAGGGGGCCGAGATGCTCCTGGGGCTGATGGAGGCGGCAAAGCCCGTGCTGGCCCGCCAGGAGGTGAACCGGAGGAGGATAGCAGAGAATAAAAGACCGGCGAATGCCATCTGGCTGTGGGGCCAGGGGCCAGCGCCATCTATGCCCTCCTTCATGGATATGCACGCCCTGAGCGGGGCCATGATCTCGGCTGTGGATCTCCTCCGGGGTATAGCTGTCTATGCGGGGATGGAGGTGATAGATGTTCCTGGAGCCACGGGAACGATTGAGACCAACTACTCCGGCAAGGTCGAGGGGGCCATCGATGCCCTCTCCCGCCATGACCTCGTCTACCTGCATGTCGAGGCCCCTGATGAGGCCGGCCATGCGGGCGACCTGGAGGGAAAGATCAGGGCGATAGAGCTTCTCGACCAGAGGGTGGTGGGCCCGGCGGTCGAGGGGCTGGATAAGAGCGGATGGGACTGGCGCATTCTCCTCCTGCCCGATCATGCCACCCCCATATCCCTAAAGACCCACAGCAGAGAGCCGGTTCCTTTTGTCATCGCCGGAAAGGGTATCGAGCCGGACGGCGTGGAGGGATTTGATGAGCAGTGGGCGAAGAAGGGTGGATACGGCAGGGTGGATGCCACCAGCCTGATCGGCATTCTGGCCGGATGATGGCAGAGATGGATCCGCGGGATCGCTTTCTTGGCTGCCTTTTGGGGGGAGCGGCAGGGGATGCCCTGGGCATGCCAGCAGAGGGATATACCGCCCTTGAGATTCAATCCCTCTTCGGCCGGATTGAGGATATGCTGCCCGCCCCGGAGGGGCACTTTCATGCCGGCTTCAGGGCGGGCCAGTTCACCGACGATACTGAGGAGACGCTTATGCTGGCCGAATCCCTGATCGAGCACTCCGGCTTCTCGGCAGACGAGTTCTCCCGGAAGCTCATCAGATGGGGATCGGCCTGGGATTCAGATGAGCGGCTCAGCAGCGGGGTGGGATTTGCTACCCGCTCCGCTGTGGAGAGGATGATCGCCGGCATCCCCTGGCAGGAGTCCGGCATGGATATACCGACATGCGGGTCGGCCATTCGCTCGGCCCCCATCGGCCTTCTCTATCATGCCGACCTGGGGCTGGTCAGGGGCTATGCCGATCTGCAGAGCCTGCCCACCCATTCCGCTCTCCCCTCCCGCGCCGGGGCGGTTGCAGTTGCAGTGGGGGTGGCCCTGGGCCTGATGAACCTCCCCCGGGATATGATCCTGGAGGAGGCCGCCCGTCGGGCAGGCAGGCTGGACCCGGATCTTGGCCAACGGCTCCTCTGGATCAGAGATCTCCTCGCCCTCCCTCCAAGGGAGGCCCTGGGCCGGATTGGAGGCAGCCCTCTGGCCAGGGAGACTGTGGTGAGCGCCTTCTACTGCTTCATGAGATTTGAGCCGGAGGAGGGGCTGATCGCCGCCGCCAACGGGGGCGGGGACACCGACTCCATCGCCTCCATCGCCGGCAATCTCTTCGGCGCCTCTTATGGGGCGGGCTGGATGCCGGAACGCTGGCTGGCCAGGCTCGATCAGAGAGAGGAGATTGAGAGGATTGCCAGGGATCTATTCCATCTCTCCCGCTCATTTGGCCTCCATTAGCCGCGGCGAATTTATATCAGTAGAGCTTTTGCTGCCCTATGATAGATGTAGGAATTATCGGTGGATCGGGCTACACTGGAGGGGAGCTCTTACGCCTCCTGGCAAACCATCCCGAGGTCGATGTTAAGCTGGTCACCTCCCGCAAGCTCTCGGGAAAGCCTGTGAGCCTGGTCCATCCTCATCTGAAGGGCATTTACTCTCTGAATTTCGAGGCGCTCAGTGCGAAGGAGGCGGCTGAGCGCTGCGATTTTGTCTTCACTGGCGTTCCTCATGGAACGGCCATGGACTGGGTGCCCGATCTGCTGGATGCTGGAGCCAGGGTGATCGATCTCTCCTCAGATTACCGCCTGCCGGTGGAGGTCTTCGAGAGGACATATGATATGAAGCACCGCGCTCCGAGAGACTCGGTCTTCGGCCTGCCGGAGCTTCATCCCGAGGTGGCAGGGGCGAGGCTGATTGGCAACCCCGGCTGCTATCCCACTGGAGCCATCCTGGCGGCGGCACCCCTCGTCCATGCCGGGCTGGTGGAGAGGGTGGTCTTTGACTCCAAATCGGGAATATCCGGCGCTGGAATCGAGCCCAGTGCGACCAGCCACTATCCCAATATGTCCCAGAATGTCATTCCCTACAAGATCACCTCTCACAGGCATGTCCCAGAGATAAAGCAGGAACTGGGGCTCCTCTCGCCCGGGATCGGGGTGAACTTCACCCCTCATGTGATCCCTGCCGTGCGGGGCATACTGACCACTGCTCATGTCTTCGCCAAGGAGGGAGCAGCAGAGAGCCTGCAGGATAAGGAGGCTGTGGCCCGGATCTACAGCTCTTTTTATAAGGAGGCTCCCTTCATCCGCCTGGCTGATGGAGCTCCTCGCCTGGGCGCCGTCCGGGGCTCGAACTTCTGCGATATAAGCTTCGAGGCGGAGAGGGAGAGCGACAGAATTGTGGTGGTATCGGCCATAGACAACCTGGTGAAGGGCGCTTCCGGCCAGGCCATTCAGAACATGAACCTCATGGCAGGTCTGGACCAGAGGACAGGCCTGTGGTTTCCGGGAATGCTGCCTTAAGAGAGGAGAATGAAGAGGCAGGCGGGGATGCAGAAGAGGGTGGATGAAGATGAAAGTCAGAGATGTGATGAATGTCATGCCGGTCACTGTGCAAGCATCGGCAAGGGTGAGCGAGGCGGCCAGGCTTCTCCGGGAGAATAAGATCAGCGGTATGCCGGTCTTGGATGGAGAGAGGCTGGTTGGAATTGTATCCGAGTCGGACCTGCTTCGCCTCTTATCGGTAGAGGGCGATTCGGAGGGGAGCCTGTGGCTGCCCAGCCCCTTCGAGATATTCGAGGTTCCATTCCGGGATCTGGTGAAATGGGAGAGGATGCAATCAAGCCTGAGGGAGATACCGGAGAAGGTGGTGGCAGATATTATGAGCCGGAATCTGCATGAGATCAGGCCTGAGGACTCCATAGAGGAGGCGGCCAGCATCATGACCCGCCACCGGATCAACCGCCTCCCAGTGGTCGAGGATGGCCGGCTGGTGGGGATAGTAACCCGGGGCGATATCATAACCGGTCTGGGGATGGCCCATGCAGAGGGTTGAGGGCGGGATCTGTGCCATCGAGGGCGTCCGGGCCTGTGGAGTGCGAGAAGGCAGGTACGGCCTGGCTCTGATTGCTGCCTCCGGGGCGGCAGCGGGGATGTTCACCACCAACCGGGTACGGGCAGCGCCGCTGGCGGTCACCGCCGAGCACCTGACGCTGACAGGTGGGCACCTGGACGGGATCATCGCCAATAGCGGCTGTGCAAATGCCTATACTGGAGGGCAAGGGGCAAAGGATGCCAGGGATATGGCCTCTCTGCTGGCGGGATTCCTCAAAACAGATGAGAAGAGGATCGCTGTGGCCTCGACCGGGGTTATAGGCCGGTACATGGATATGGATCTCATCAGCCGGCTCTTCGAGGAGGCAAAAGGGCGCCTGCGGTCGGAGGCTGAGGCCAGCCTGGAGGCGGAGAGGGCGATCATGACCACCGACAGCAGGGAGAAGGAGGTGGCCGTGGAGCACCGGGGCCTGCGGGTGGCAGGGATAGTCAAGGGAGCAGGGATGATTGCGCCCCACATGGCCACTATGCTCTGTTTTCTTTTCACCGATGCTGATCTCTCCCCGGAGGTCCTGAAGGTCTGCCTGGCCGATGCCGTCCAGGATAGCTTCAATATGCTCACTGTGGACGGTGACACCAGCACCAATGATACTGTCATTCTCACAGCCACCGGACGGAGGCAGGCCAGGGTAGAGGACTTTCAGGAGGCTCTGAGGTATGTCTGCACTGACCTGGCCCGGCAGATGGCCCGAGACGGGGAGGGGGCGAGCAGATTCTTCGAGACCCGCGTCACCGGAGCCAGGAGCATAGAAGATGCCCGGCTGGCGGCCAAGGCCGTGGCGAGCAGCAGCCTGGTCAAGACAGCAGTCTACGGGGCCGACCCCAACTGGGGGAGGATCATCTGTGCCCTGGGCTACTCGGGAGCGGAGATGGACCCGGAGCTGGTCACACTGGGCCTGGAGGGCGCGGGGCAGAGGGTCGAGCTCGTCCAGAGGGGCCGGATCGCAGAGGGGGGGCTGGAGAAGGCGCGGGAGATCATGTCCGAGGAGGAGATCGTAATCAATATCGATCTGGGCTTGGGCACCGCCAGCGCGCGTAGCTTCGGCTGTGACCTGACCCATGAGTATGTGAATGTGAACGCCAGCTATACCACCTGATATGTTTCGAGAGCAGCGCCTGGGAGAGATCAGCGAGGAGATTCTGGATTACCTGTCCAGCCGGAGGGCTGACCAGAGGATCCTCCATGCCGATCTGCTGACGGACCGGGCCCATCTGTTGATGCTGAAAGAGAGGGGGCTGGTTGCAGAGGAGCTCTCAAATAAGATCCTCTCCGCCCTAGACGAGATCGAGACGGGACTGCCTCTGGGCGAGGGGGAGGACATCCATGAGGCGATTGAGGCGGCAGTCATCGCCCGCGTGGGCCCGGAGGGGGGAAGGATGCATACCGGCCGGTCCCGCAATGATGAGGTGGCGACATGCATCCGCCTGGCCCTGAGGGAGGAGCTGCTCGGGCTGATGGCAGAGGAGCTATCATTCATCAGAACCCTCCTCCGCCTGGCAGGGGAGCATAAGGAGAGCATCATCCCCGGCTTCACCCACACCCAGCATGCCCAGCCCACCACCCTGGCCCACCATCTCCTCGCCCATGCCGATGCCGCCTTTCGGGATCTGGCCCGGCTGAAGGATGCTTATAAAAGGGTCAATCAGAGCCCCCTGGGGGCAGCGGCCTTTGCCTCCACCGGCTTTCAGATCGACCGGGCTCGGACCTGCGAGCTCTTGGGCTTCGAGGGGCTGGTGGAGAACAGCATGGATGCCGTCTCCAGCCGGGACTTCATCCTGGAGGTTCTGGCCGCCCTCTCCATTGCTATGGTCAACCTGAGCCGTCTGGCAGAGGAGCTGATCCTCTGGTCCAGCTCCGAGTTCGGCTATCTGGAGCTGGACAACCTCTATGCCTCCACCAGCTCCATCATGCCCCAGAAGAAAAATCCGGACACGGCAGAGCTGGCCCGGGCCAGGTCCGGATCGGTGATAGGATCGCTCATGGCAGCCCTGTCCATCTGCAAGGCCCTGCCCATGAGCTACAACCGGGATCTTCAGGAGGTGACACCCCATCTATGGCGCAGCCTGGACTGGACGCGGAGCACAGTGAGGATCCTGGCCGGCTGCCTCTCCACACTGCACTTTCATCTGGAACGATTGGAGGAGAGCTCAGCCCAGGGGTTCTCCACTGCCACTGAACTGGCAGATTCCCTGGTGAGGATCACTGGAATGCCCTTTCGCACAGCACACAGCATTGTGGGCCGGGCAGCCGCCTCTGGTGGACGGCCGGAATTGAGCCAGATGGATTCCATATCCCTGGAGATCGCGGGCTTTGCGGTGAGCGAGGCGGGCTTCTCCGAGGAGGATCTGAGAAGGGCACTGGACCCGAGGGGCAATGTAGCCCTGCGGGCGAACACCGGGGGCCCGGCGCCTGAAGAGGTGGGGCGGATGATTGCAGAGAGATGGGCGAGTATTGCAGCAGAAGAGTCTCTGCTGGAGGAGAGAAGGAAGCGGGTGGACGGGGCGGCTGAGGCCCTGCTGTCCCAGGGGCGACCCGGGGTGAAGGAGCATGAGGGCTGATCGACGATCTGGGGGATATGAGCTATGAGCACACTGGTTACAGGCGGCGCGGGCTTCATCGGCTCGAATCTGGTGGAGGCCCTCCTGGCTGCTGGGGAGGAGGTTGTGGTCCTGGATAATATGCATACCGGCAGCCGGAGCAATCTGGCCGGCCTTGAAGGCCGGCTGGAGATCGTCCAAAGGAGCTGCAACGATCTGCCCCAACTCGATCTTCACCCCCAGAGGATCTACCACCTGGGGATACCCTCATCCTCTCCCATGTATAAGAGAGATCCATATCTGGTGGGCGAGGCCATCAATGGCTTTGCCTCGGTCTTCGAGCTGGCCAGAAGGGAAGGGTCGCGGGTGGTCTATGCCTCCTCCTCCTCCCTTTACAACGGCCTTGTGCCCCCTCACAACGAGGATATGGCCATCCAGGTGACAGATTACTACACTGAGGCCCGGCTGGCCATGGAGAGGCTGGCCCAGCTCTATCAGAGGCTTTATGGCATAAGCTCGGTGGGCCTGAGGTTCTTCTCAGTCTACGGCCCCCGGGAGGGAGCAAAAAAGCAGTATGCAAACATGGTCACCCAGTTTCTCTGGGAGATGAAGGCAGGCAATAGGCCACTGGTATACGGTGATGGTACACAGAGCAGGGACTTCACCTATGTCCTGGATGTGGTGCGGGCAATGCGCCTGGCCATGGATTCAGATTATCATGGCATACTGAATGTGGGCACAGGAGAGGCCTGGAGCTTCAATGAGGTGATCGAGCTATTGAACCTGATGACCGGCCGCTCTCTGGAGGCGCAGTACGCCGAAAATCCCATAAAAAATTATGTGATGCACACCTGCGCTGATACCGCCAAAGCGGAGAGGATGATCGGCTTCAAGTCGGAGTTCGGATTAAAAGAGGGGATCAGAGAGCTTATCCGTCTGTACTGAGAGGTGTACTGAGAAGGCCAAAAGAGCGTTGGCGATATGCTATCCGCTCGCCGATCCGGGCCTCTCTCCTCCTCCAGCCTGGATGAAGATCGCCCGGTATCATCTCCCCCAAAAGCGCGCGGGGGAGAATCGGCCTATCATATAAGAGGGACGCATAAGGCAGGGGATATGAGAATTCTGCAGACCCCGGTGAGGCTCTTTGCCACCGGCGGGGTGGAGAGCTATGTTCGCAATCTCTCCCGGGAGCTCGTCCGGATGGGGCATGATGTGGGGGTGATATGCTCAGACCAGCCGGGGGAGAACGAGGTCGATGGACGGGTACGCACCAGGACCCTGAAAAGCTGGGGGCATATAGCCAATACCAGCATCACCCCTGAGCTGCCCGCGGCTATCTGGAGGGAGGATTATGATATCCTTCACACTCACCTTCCCACCCCCTGGAGCGCTGACTGGAGCGGCCTGATCTCGCAGCTCAAGAGGAGGCCCACTGTCCTGACATATCACAACGACATAGTGGGCGAGGGATGGGCGGGTAAGATCGCCGGGATCTATAATAGAACTGCTCTGGAGCTGCTATTGAGGTCTGCGAAGAGGATCATCGTTACCCGGGAGCGTTATATATCACCATATCTCAGGGACTATGGTGAAAAGATCTCTTTCATACCTTTGGGCATAGACCTTGCGGCCTTCCGCCCCCAGGAGGTTGATATCAAAGGAGATATCTTCTTTTTGAGCGTCCTGGATGAGTTTCACCGGTATAAGGGCCTGGAGGTCCTCTTCGCTGCCTTGAAGATCTTGAGGCATAGATTGCCCGCTGTGCGGCTGATCATTGGCGGCAGGGGGAGCCTGCTAGAGTATTACCGGCAGATGGCCCAATCCCTGGGCATCGGGGATAATGTGATCTTCTCCGGCTTCATCCCCTCAGAGAGGCTTATAGAGTATTATAACGGCTGCAGGCTCTTTGTCCTCCCGTCCACCGATCCTGAGAGAGAGGGTTTTGGGATCGTTCCCCTGGAGGCGATGGCCTGCAGCAGGCCGGTGGTGGTCACAGAGATCATGGGCATGGCCGGGGATATAAAGGATTACGGAGCAGGAATGGTTGTGAGATGCAATGATGCCCAGGGGCTGGCATCCTCCCTGCTTGCCATCCTGGAGGATGAGGATCTGGCGGCGAGGATGGGCAGAGAGGGCAGAAGGCTCGCCCAGGAGAGGTATAGCTGGCATAGAACGGCAGAGCAGATCGAAAGGGTCTACCGAGAATCGCTCTAATGGACGCAGGACTGTGCTTCGGATGGATTTGATAAGCGTAGTAGTGTTGAATTATAATGGGAGAGATCTTCTGGATGGCTGCCTCTCCTCCCTCGCCTCCCAGACCTATTCCCCTTTCGAGGTGGTGCTGGTCGACAACGGATCGAGCGATGGCAGTCCAGAGTATATCCGGGAGCAATATCCCTGGGTCAGGCTGGTGAGAAACAGAGATAACCTGGGGTTTGCCGGAGGGACCAATGCCGGTATCAGGGCGGCAGAGGGGAGCTATATCCTCACCCTGAACAATGACACCATAGCTGATCGCAGGCTCATAGAGGAGCTGAAAGGGCCCATGGCCGACCCGCAGGTTGGCGTCTGTGCCGCCAAGATGCTGTTTCCCGATGGGCGGATCAATTCTGCCGGGATATGCATCTCTCGCAGCGGAGCAGCCTGGGACCGGGGGATGTTCGAGGCTGATCGGGGGCAGTACGACTCCATGGAGGAGGTATTTGGAGCCTGTGCAGGTGCGGCCCTCTACCGGAAAAGGATGCTGGATGAGATCGGCCTCTTCGATGAGGACTTCTTTCTCTATCTGGAAGATGTGGACCTGGCATTGCGAGCCCGTCTGGCTGGCTGGAAGTGCTTATATGTGCCCCGGGCTGAGGTCATTCACCATCACGGAAAGACCGCCGGAGTGGGCTCGGACCTGGCGGTCTACTATGGCAACCGGAATATAGTCTGGTATCCGATCAAGGATTTTCCTGCCAGTCTCTATATCACCTCCCTGCCGTTTATCCTGGCCAGAAACCTGGCCACAATACCCTATTATGCTCTGCGCGGCCAGGGAAGGGTCATCCTTAAATCGAAGCTCGATGCTCTGAGGGGCATCACAAAGATGATGAGAAAGCGAGAGCATGTCCTGCGCCGGGCGGAGTATTCCGATATCAGACGGTTTGTAAAAACCTGGGGCGAAATGAAGAGGCAATAGGATAAGAGAGATCCAGATGGATGAGGGCGGAGATGGACGAGGATTGGGCAATGAGAGCTGGAATGAATAAGAGCTGAGGCGGACGGGGATTGGGATGGATGAAGATGGGGGATGAGGGCTTAGATGTGGATCTTTGAGTACCGGGAATTGATCAAGATTCTCACCATCAGCGATCTTAAGGTTAAGTACCAAAGCTCAGTCCTGGGTTTTGCCTGGTCGCTCTTGAATCCCCTCCTTATGATGCTGGTCCTCTATCTGGTCTTCAGCAATGTATTCAAAGCCAACCAGGACAACTTCGCCCTTTACCTGCTGATCGGCATTGTAAGCTGGCGATTTCTGGCCATAGGAAGCTCTGCCTCCATGAATGCCGTTGTAGGCAAACCAAGTCTGGTGACCAAGATCTACATTCCCCGCCAGGTTCTGGTGATGAGCGTGGTCCTATCCAGCCTGATAAGCTCAATTCTGGAGTTCCTGGTGCTGGTCCCCCTGCTCATAATCCTTGGCGCCGGAATCTCTCCCTATATCCTTCTCTTTCCATTCATTCATTTAATCTATTTTCTGATTGTATATGGTCTAAGCCTGATCCTGGCCGCCCTGTACGTCTATTACCGTGATCTGAATCAGATCTGGGATGTGCTGATTCAGATCGGATTCTTCCTCTCTCCCATCGTCTATCCCCTCAGCACTGTTCCGCCGCAGTATCTGGATTATTATCTGCTCAATCCCGTCACGGCATTGATTCAGATGTACCGGGAGGTGCTGCTCTACCATCAGTTGCCAGGGCTGCGGAATCTTGCCCTGAGCCTGGCGGTAGGGCTGCTCCTCCTCGCCGCCGGATCGGCAATCTTCAAGAGGCTGGAGCGCAGATTTGCCGAGGAGATCTGAAATGGCCCTCCCCTATACCATCATCTGCAGTGGTCTGAATAGACTCAATCCGGCGAAGAGCTCCTCTGGGAGAGGCGCCGATAACAATGCCATAGTGGCGGAGGGCATCTCCAAGAAGTTCAGAATACCAAAGGAGAAGAAGCTCACCATCTTCGAGCATCTGACGGGGCTATTGGGCAGAGGCGCCAACTCTTACGACGAGTTCATGGCCCTGCGGGATGTCAGCTTCACTGTCAAGCACGGCGAGACCTTTGGGGTGATCGGGCCCAATGGCTGCGGCAAGAGCACCCTCCTTAAGCTTTTGGCGGGCGTTCTCTATCCGGACAGCGGCCGGATACAGATCAATGGCAAGATCGCCCCCTTTCTGGAGCTGGGTGTGGGATTTCAGCCGGAGCTGTCCGCCCGCGATAATGTCTATCTCTACGGGGCGATAATGGGCCTGAGCCATAGAGAGGTTGAGCGGCGCTATGAGGAGATAATGGACTTTGCCGAGTTGAGGCGTTTTGAGAATATGAAGCTGCGCAACTTCTCCTCGGGGATGTATGTGCGGCTGGCCTTTGCCACTGCCATTCAGACCAATCCGGATGTCTTGCTGGTGGATGAGGTCCTTTCAGTGGGGGACGAGTCCTTCCAAAAGAAGTGTGAAGAGAAGATCGGTGAGATTCGCAGGGCGGGCAAGACCATCCTCCTGGTCTCACACTCCTTGCCCATGGTGCGCTCGTTATGCAGCCGCTGCCTGCTCCTGAACCGCGGAGAGATGGTGGCCTTGGGAAAGACCGGGGAGGTCTTAGCGGAGTACGAGAGGATGAGAGCAGGGGGCAGGTGAGCTCTGCTCAGTGCTGGTATTTGAATCAAAGAAAATTTAAAATTATGTATTACGAAAACCATTTATAATATGATGGCATAGTACTGATGCGGAGCCGATCCCCACACTCCATCTTTGCGTATTTGGCATGCAGCCAGAGCAGATCTGTGATCTACGTCCATGCGATGGCTTGTATACCATGCTAGTAGCTCATGAGGGATCGGGCTCTGCTCTTCTTTTGCCGGCCTGAATTGTTGTTTTCCGGATATAATCCAATAAGCTTATTACTAAGTATGAATCAATTTATCTTTGCGATACGAATGGAACAAGAATTAATGAGGATTGGCATATCATTGCCTGAGAATCTCCTTGGAAAGTTCGATGAGATTATCCAGAACCGGGGCTATTCCTCCCGCTCAGAAGGGGTCAGAGACGCCATAAGAAATTATATAGTAAACTTTGAATGGATGAGCGATATGGAGGGGGAGAGGGTGGGAGTGATCACCATCGTCTACGACCATTCTCATAGGGGCCTGGAGGATGCTCTCACTGAGATCCAGCATGATTTCGGAAGCATAATTCAGTCCAGCCTGCATATTCATTTGGACCAGGATATGTGCCTTGAGGTTGTGGTCCTGCGCGGGGAGGGGCTGGAGGTGAGAAGAGCTGCCGAGAAGATGATGGCCTTGAAGGGGGTAAAGCATGTCAAATTGACCACCACCTCCCTGGGAAAGGAGCTATAGCCCGGCTGGCTGGCATAGGCCGGCATATCGATCTGTCCTGCCATCTCCCTGAGGACCTGCCATCAATTTCAACCACCATCAATTTATTATATGCATGCTCTGCTGAGAGCGGGTCTTAGTCAGAGAAAAATTCATAGAGGGATCTAATATCATCGTAAGATTGCTTCTCATCCTGTTTGCCCTGACGGCAGCCAGCGGTCTGTGCGCCGAACTGGATAATGCGAACTACTGGCTGCAGAAGGGGGATGAATTAAAGGAGAACGGCTCGCTATCTGTGGCCCTGGACTGCTACAACCGCTCCATTCAACTGGATGGCACAGACCCGTCCGCCTGGATGAGGCTGGGCCTGGCCTACAGCGGCCTTAAGCGATATTCTGAGGCTTTATCCGCATACAATGAATCGATCCGCCTGAAAAGAGATCAGGCCCAGGCCTGGTATTTCAGGGGGCTGGCGCTCTCCCATCTGGGCAGATACAATGAGGCCGTCAGGGATTTCGATGAGGCCATAGCGCTTGATTCCGCTGCTGCTCTGCCCTGGTACGGCAAGGGGATGGGCCTTGCCAGTCTGGGGCGGTACAATGAATCCCTCCTGGCCCTGGATGAGGGGCTGAGCAGGGATGAGAACCTCACTGGTGCCTGGTACAGCAGGGCTTTGGTCCTGGCGGAGCTGGGCCGGGATGAGGAATCTCTACACTCCCTGATGAAGAGCACAGAGCTGGACGGCGAGAATGAAGCGGCCTGGTTTGATCTGGGGCTGATGTACGCCAGCCAGGAAAACCACAGCGCTGCCCTTATGGCCTTCGATCGGGTCATCTATCTGAATCCGATAAACCCTCTCGCCGGCTTGATGAGAGCGCAGTCCCTCAGCGCCCTGGGCAGATACGATGAGGCCAGCGAGGCCTTTATGAAGGTCTCTGAGATCGAGCCGATGAATGATGATGCCTGGCTAGGCAGGGCGCAGTCCCTCCGCCAGGCGGGCAGATACAATGAATCACTGGCCGCCTATAACCGCACAATCCATATCAATCCCGGGAATGCTGCCGCCTGGAACGGCCTGGCTATATCCTATCAGCAGATCAAGAGGTATAACGAATCCCTAGCAATGTTCGATAATGCCATCCGGATCGATCCGGATGAGATCGGATTCCAGTACAACAAGGCACTGCTGCTCAGGGAGCTGGGCAACTACAGCGAAGCGGCGGCATTACTTCAACGGACGACAGGGCAGCATCCCGAGTGTGTCGCATGCTGGAACAGCCTGGGGATGCTCCAGGCTGAGCAGGGCCTGTACAAGGAGGCGATAGCATCCTACGATCGGGCCATCGAGCAGGACTCCAGCTATGTCGAGCCCTGGAACAACCGGGGAATAGCCATGATCATGATGAATGAGAGCTATGTGGAGGCCCTGCGGAGCTTTGACCGGGCGCTAGAGATCGATCCGCATTGTATGGAGGCCTGGGCAAATCGGGCCAATGCCCTGCAGCTTGCCGGCAGGGGGCCGGAGGCGGAGGAGGCGCGGGAGAGGGCCAGAGCGCTGGGCTACAAGGGGACGTTCATCTGATCACTTCAACCGGCATGCAGCCTCACGGGGCCAGACCATAGGCTTCCCAGGGCCACTCTCCGGTTCTGCCCACCGGAGATCTGCCAGGGATAGGGGCATAAGAGCCCTTCAGAGAGGCCAACCATCTCCTGGGTACGATCCCCCCCATTCTGCTACAAGATCTCGCCTGTTAAAATTAGAATCAATACGATGACCGCCTGCAGCAATGATCCTCGCCAGAGGCTGATCTGATGGAAGGCTTATTTTTATAGCAGTTCCATCCTAATAACCAGTTATGATCGAGATTGGATTGATCCTGCTGGCCATTGTCCTCATATTCGGAGCCTATATCATTCTGAGATCTCTGAAGAAGTTCATCATAAATGCAATCGCTGGGCTTTTCATCCTCTTTCTTGCTAACCAGTTCATAAGCCCGGATATAGGCTATAGCTGGCTGGTTATACTGGTCTGCGGAATTGGCGGTGCAGTGGGCGCAGTGCTGCTGCTGGCCCTTCGTTTCATAGGATTTGGGATATAAAATTTTAATTTTTTTACCTATGGGGCCTCAAACCAGCCCCAGACGAGACTGCTGAGGCACATTGACATTGGCCAAGACCTTCAGCCGGTAGTCCTGCAGCAGTATGCCCTTTAGCTTGCCAGAGTAGACACTGAGGGTGATCTCCTTGGTCCGGCCGTATCTGCCCTTGCTGATGACAATGGTATGAAGGATGCCCAGCATATCCAGCTCGGCGATTAGATCTGTGATCCGGCGGTGGGTGAGAAAGTCGGTCTCAACCAGGGGACAGAGCTGCTTGTATATATTATAGACAGCACTGGTGGTGATGTTTCTTGCACCCTGCTCCTCCAGGAGGATGATGCCATAGAGCACCAGTTTGGATTGAGTGGGCAGGGTCTTTATCACCTCCTCTACTCTATCCTGCTCGATCTTCTCCCTTGCCTGGCGCACATGGGACTCATCTACCACTGCTGATCTGGCCCTTTCAGCCAGCTCTCCAGATGTGCGTAAGAGGTCCAAAGCCCGGCGGGCATCTCCATGCTCCTGGGCAGCAAAGGCGGCGCACAGGGGTATTACGCTCTCCTGCAGAGCTCCAGGGCAAAAGGCGACCTTGGCCCTCTGCTCCAGGATCTCCCTGATCTGCTCAGCGTCATAGGGTGGAAATATGATCTCATCCTCTCCCAGGGAACTCTTGACCCTTGGATCGAGAAATTCAGTGAACTTGAGGTCATTGGATATGCCGATGAGGCTCACCCGGGAGCGGAGAAGCTCCGAGTTCACCCGCGATAGATTATAGAGGACATCATCCCCCTTTCGCACCAGTTTGTCCACCTCATCGAGCATTATCACCACTACCTGCTTCTCTTCATCCAGGGCATTTCTGAACTCGGCATAAACCTGATCTGTGGGCCAGCCGGTCATGGGGATGTCCTTGTCGAAGTGTCTTGCCAGGTGGGCGAGGACTCTGTATTGGGTGTCGACCACCTCGCAGTTGATGTAGATGACTGCACACTTTATATCTCCAAAGCTGGCCTCCTCCAGCTCCTTTCCCACATACTTGGCCACGGCTGTCTTTCCAGTGCCGGTCTTTCCATATATCAGAACATTGGAAGGGGTCTCCCCTCTCAGAGCCGGAACCAGAACCGATGCCAAATTATTGATCTGCTCCTTCCTGTGGGGCAGCTCAGTTGGTGTATAGGTAGGACGCAGGACATCTCTGGATTGAAATATTCCCCCTTGCGCCAGTAGATCAGCAAATAGCCCTCCAGATATAGGTACCAAGATAATTCCCCTTGAACATTTTTCAAATCATCCTGGTTGATATTAAGAGTTATGGTTCACACCCCTCTATTTCCGGTGGAGATCTACGCCCCTACCCCATGATTTCCAGTGGAGAAGAAATAAAATTGTCAGTGGGCAACTGATAGATAATGAAATAAAATATGCCGTTTGTAACTTTCTTTTTCTGATATATAAATTTTCCTCTCCCGAGAGATCAGATGATTGCATCAATTTATGTAGAGAAATACTGCTTAACAGGTATTATATGTCGTTTCGTCTGAAAAAGATATGACATAACCTGTAGCTTATGATGCTTGATAGCGATAGCGTGATTCGCGACACTGATAAAAACAATTTAAAATCAACTCGATCTTCTTATTGCCAGAATACTGCCTGAATCAGGCTCTGCATGGCGGGGTGATGCCTTGATATAAATAGGATCAATCCGGTTCAGCGGGAGCTGCAGCTTATATGGCTTCTCATGAACCAGATCGCAGTGCCTCTATAATCTGACCTGCCTTTGGGGAAGAGGAGATTAAGCTATCAGATATGCTGCAATTTCCGGAGGAAGCCGGCCTTCAGCATCGGCGGACCCTTTCTGTCTCTTCCAGTAGAGCCTCTCCCTGGACTTTGTCCGGGCTGGCGGGCATTTCATCGAGATTCAGTTCCAGTGGAAACCATACGGTCCCCCTGAGGAGATATCGGGTTCAATCCGGCTTGATGCAGGAGGATGCCAGGCAGAAGTTTATGATACAGTCTCAGAGGGTGATGCTCGGGCTCTTGATAGCAGCTATTCAAGTGACCTCCTGCAGCAGTGCCTGTGCCTCCCTATGCATACTGGCAAGCTTTTTGCTGATGGGATGTTGTGGGCCGTACTCCTGTTCTGCCAGCTCTTTTATCTGCCAGATATCGGAAAGAAGCCTTCCGATCTCCTTATGAATGTATCTTCGGTTCCGTTCGATCATCTCCAAGCACCTCCATCCTCTCAAAACATCTCCTTTATCTCGCCCTTCTCGTCAGGTCGATCAGGATGCCCTATCCAGCAGACGCAAGCCTGGCAGTCTTCCATTGATCAGGCCGCCAGCCCTCCGCTCTTATGCTTCTGCCCGGGGGGGGCAGAACGGCTCTGGCACAATTCTATATACTCTGAATGCACTCTTTTGATATGATCTATGAATTACGGCCAGAGCAGCCAGATGGCCCGCCTTTGGGAGGTGGACCTCATCCGTGGAATGGCCGTGGTATCAATGGTCATCTTTCATCTGGCATTTGACCTGAACTACCTCGGCATCCTCAGGATCGACCTTGACTCAGCCCTCTGGTTTTATCTGGCCCGCCTTACCGCCTCCCTCTTTCTCCTCCTGGTTGGCATCTCCCTCACCCTGAGCTATTCCCGGGCAGTTCTGACCGGACAGCTGAGCCAATATCCATCCAGGCTCTGGAAGAGGAGCCTGTGGATTCTCTGCCTGGCCCTGGGAGTTACCTCTGTGACCTATATTCTCATCGGGAGGGGCTACATAATCTTTGGAATCCTTCACCTCATATCCATCTCCATTCTACTGGCCTATCCCCTGCTCTCCCTGGGCAGGATGAACATCGCCTTGGGGCTGGGAGCGATCCTGCTGGGACTGCATATCCAGGGGATGGAGGCAGACTCCCTCTGGCTCATCTGGCTGGGCCTGGCCCCCCGCGGCTTCGTCTCCCTGGACTACACTCCCCTATTTCCCTGGTTTGGAATGGTGCTGATGGGCATGGCCACAGGATCGTTGCTCTACCGGGACCTCTCCCGCCGCTTTCCTCTCCCAGAAGCCTGCGCATGCGCGCCGGCAAAAGGGCTCTTATTCCTGGGCAGAAACTCTCTGGCGGTCTATATTCTTCATCAGCCTCTTCTGCTTCTCCTGATCTATCTGCTGGATGGCCGCTCTCCCCTCCCCTTTGCCCTGGCAGCGAATTGGGGATCGGGCCCTTAATGTTATCTATCAGCAGAGCTATCACAAGAGGCATGAAATTTGAAGAATGCACCATCAACCGCAAAGGGGTGCTCGTAGTGGGAGGGATAATCGTGGACCTGATCGCCAAATCTGCGCGTTTCAAGCTGGTCAACGACAATCTCTGCTTTCCCTTCGACTCCAAGATAACCCTGGATGAGCTCAATCAGGATACCGGTGGCTCAGCCCATAACCTGGCCACCAACCTGGCAGAGCTGGGCACAACCACCTACATCCTCGGCTCAGTGGGCAGGGACGACCACGGGGAGGAATACCTGAGAAATCTTAGGATTCATGGTGCTATCACCAAGTATGTCACCCTGAAGGAGGGGCTGACGGGGATATCTCTGGTCTTCCTCTACAATGGTGAGAAGACCGTCCTGACCAGCAGAGGGGCCAATGACCTCCTGGGAGAGGAGGATCTCGATCTCGAGGTCTTTGATAGGGTCGATACCCTGGTCCTGACCAGCCTGATAAGCGAGAAGAACATGGCGCTGATGAGAAAGGCCGTAGAGGGGGCGAAGAAGAGGGGAATCTACATCGTCGTGAACCCCAGCATGAGCATGGTCACCCACAGGCCGGAGGAGTTGAGGTATGCCATGCAAAACAGCCAGGTGATAATCATGAACGGCAAGGAGTCGATGCTGATAACCGGGGAGAAAGATGTCGATTCCGCCATCAAGAAGCTGAAAGAATACGGTGCAGAGACGGTGATCGTCACCCTGGATGTCAGGGGTGCTCTGGTCTTGGATGATGAACGAAGCTTCCGGGTGCCCGCCTACAAGGTCAAGGTGGTGGACACCACCGGCGGTGGGGATAGCTTCACTGCCGGCTTCATCCATGCCAAGTACAAGGGATACTCAAATGAAGAGGCGGTCAAGTTCGCCTCCGCTGTGGCCGCCCTGAACATCATCACCCCAGGAGCGAGCACCGACCTGCCAAGCGAGGAGGATGTGGTCGAGTTCATGAAGAGGGCAGAGCCTCTTGAGCCTTGAAGGGCGGATTTTGAGGTTATGAGGGGAAGCAGAGGAGGCGAAGCTCATTTAAGCGGAGGATCATCTGGGCGAGAGCCCCTTGGCCTCCGCCAGGCCGGCGGCCTGCAGAATGCCTCAAGAGGCAGGAGAGGCCTCGCTTCTGCCGGCCGCCCGTCCCGCGCTGTTCAGGCCAGATCGCCCTTCCGGAAGGTATGCTCCCCCTCGATATGCACCCTCTCCGGCAGCCCTCCGAACCGGGCCCGGAGGATGAGCTCTCCGATCTGCTCTCTCATCACCCGGGCGATGCCGATGATGGAGGTGGTGGGGCGGGCGTTCACATCCACCGCTCGGGGAAGATCACCGAGGACGAAGTCGATCCCTGCATAGCCGCGCAGACCTAAAGCCTCTGCCGCCCTCCTGGCTGCCTTCCAGATCTCATCCCCTCGGGGGGTGCTGTAGGGCACCTGGCTCCCCTGATATTCCATCCTCCCATCGACAAGATCGATAAGCTGGCGGTTAAGGGTTAAGGGCAGAAAGCCCTCTTCGCCCACGATGAAGCTGGCGGAGAGGTGCAGCCCCTCGTGATAGCGGGTGATGATCTCATCTTGCCCCGCCCGGGCTGAAGAGGTTATGCGTACCCCTTCCGATCCCGAGCCGGTGCGCGGCTTGACCACATACTGCAGGCAGCCCTTATCCACTGCATCGGGCCGGTCCACGATCTGGGCCACCGGAACCCCCGCCCGCGCCAGGGCGCGGGTGCAGAGCAGCTTGTCTGCCGCCAGCCGGGCGGCAGCGGGGCTGCTACCCAGATTAGCGACTTGATCTCGATTCTCAATCTTCTCCAGGAGGCGGGGCTGCAGGCCGTCAGGGGCGATCAGGAGAGCGGCATTTACATCGATCGATTCCAGCAGAGACTCGAATTCCCCTTCTCCCTGCAGGAATACGGGCTTGCCCGCCCTTATCCTGGGGCCGCGGGTGGGATAGCTCACCTCATGGCCGCTGGAAAGGAGGCTCTCCACCAGGACGGAGAGCATGGCTCTGCCCTCCAGCTCAAGGGTTCCGCCCAGGCCGAGGGCGGATGCATACTCGGCAACAAGAATGTTCATGGATTCTCGAAGCTGCCATTGGAGCCGGGATATATAACCTGATGGCCAGCAATTAACCTTTTATCCCTGCCCGCATCTCCTAGAGCCATGAAGCTTCCGGGCACGGCAACAGCAGAGGAGAATATCCACATCGCCGTGGGAAAGCTCGCCATAAAGCGCGGCGATCTCTTCTTAGATGTCGGATGCGGCTCAGGAGCCGTCTCCCTGGCTGCCTCCCGCTACACTGACCGCATTTACGGCCTGGACCGCCGGCCCGAGGCAGTAAAGCTCAGCCAGGATCTGGTCCCCGGGGGAGAGTTCCTCCTGGGCGAGGCAGAGGAGATAATCCCCCGCCTGCCAGCAGTGGACAGCTGCTTCATCGGCGGCACCCGGGGGATAGACCGTTTCCTTCCCCTTCTGCTGGAGAGGGCCAGCCCCGGCTGCATGATCGTCGCAGATCTGGCCAGGATGGGCATAGCCAGCCAGGTGGTGGATTTGATGAAGAGGCTGGGCATATACAGGGAGATCCTGCAGATCAATATAAGCCGGGGCTATGACCTGGCAGGGGACATAGCCCTCAGGCCCATAAACCCCATATTCATGGTGATCGGCAAATGTTAATTGGCATAAGCCTCGGACCGGGCGACCCGGAGCTTTTAACCTTCAAGGCAGCAGCAGCTCTGAAAAGTTGCAAGCAGGTCTTCGTTCCCGGTGAACTGGCAGCAGAGCTGGCCGGGCTCTACTCCACCCCCCAGATCCTGGACTTTCCCATGATCCAGGACAAGAGGGAGCTGGAGAGGATCTGGCGGGAGAATGCAGGGATCATCGCCCAGGAGGCTTGCTTTGGCCCGGTGGGCTTTGCCTGCATTGGCGACGTGAATACATTCTCCACCTTCAGCCATCTGAAGAGGGTGATAGAGGAGATCCACCCGGAGATCGAGATCCAGACCATCCCCGGGGTGGGAGTGGTCCCCGCTTTGGCCTCCAGATTCAGCGTCCTCCTGGAGAGATCCTTCCTGGTCTCGGACGGCTCTCCAGTGCAGTCGGTGATCAGGATAAAGGCGACAAGGCCCAGGGAGCTGGCAGAAGAGCTGCGAGGAGAGGGGTACGAGGATTTCATCCTGGGCAGCAGGCTCTTCACCCCGGAGGAGAGGATCGTCCGGGGGGAGATGCCGGAGAGGAGCGAGTACTTCAGCGTCCTTCTCGCCCAGAGGAGACCATGAAGATCTATTTCGTGGGAGCAGGTCCGGGCGATCCGGAGCTGATCACAGTCAAGGGCAAGAGGCTCTTGGAGGAGGCGGATCTGGTGGTGTACGCCGGCTCTCTGGTCAACCCCCAGCTCCTGGAGGGGCTGCGGGCGGCCAAGCTGGATAGCAATGGACTCTCCATTGAGCAGACCCAGGCAGAGATGCTCCGCTCTCTGCGGGCGGGAAAGAAGGTGGTGCGGCTGCACAGCGGCGACCCCTCAATCTATGGGGCCATATTGGAGCAGATGAAGCCCTTAGAGGAGATGGGGATCGAGGTGGAGGTGGTTCCCGGGGTCTCCTCCCTCTTCGCCGCCGCCGCCGCCCTGAAGACCCAGCTCACCCTCAAAGGGGTCTCCGAATCTCTGATCCTGACCAGGCCTGCCGGAGCCACCCTGGAGAGGGATGAGCTGCCCGCTCTGGGCCGGCTGGGGACGACCATGGCCATATTTTTAGGCATCGACAGGATCAGGGATATAGTCCGCTCCCTGGACCGGCCCGGGAATACACCAGTGGCAGTGGTCTATCATGCCTCCTGGCCGGACCAGAAGATCCTGTGCGGAACCCTGGACGATATCGCCGATAAGGTAGAGGAGGAGGGGATAGAGCGCAGCGCTCTCATACTGGTGGGGGATGTGGTGAGGAGGACGGGATACAGGAGGTCTCACCTATACCGGAGCCGCTGAAGTCCCTGGCTATACTGCTCTTCCCCCGGGACAGGGATAAGGGGGAGAGGATCGCCCAGGCCCTGAGCGATCGATATCAGTCTACTATAATCCTCTACGAGGAGGGGAGGATGAAGAGGCTCTTGGAGAGGTACGATCTATTGGTGGCGATCATGGCAGTGGGGATTGTGACCAGAAGCCTCTGCCGCCACCTGCAGGACAAATGGCGGGACCGGCCGGTGGTGGCAGTCGACTCCGCCCTGAGATGTGCTGTGCCGGTGGTGGGGGGCCACCATGGGGCCAACGATCTGGCTCTTCACCTGGCGGAGGGGCTTGGCCTATATCCGGCCATAACCACTGCCACTGACGCCTCCGGCCGGCCCTGCCTGGAGAGCGTTGCCCGGCGGCTGAATGCCTCTGTGCTGAACAGGAGCTCCTCCAAGGCGATCAACCTCGCCTTCCTGAAGGAGGATGTGCCGGTATTGAGGCTGAAGGGCCCCAGGATCCTGCTGGTGGATGAGGATGTAGCAGTGCTCAAGGGCAAAGGGCTGGTCTTGGGGGTGGGAGCAAGAAAGGGCATATCCCCGGATGAGGTCCTGGAGGCGGTGGACCGGGCCCTGGAGGAGTGCGGCAGGAGAAGGGAGGAGATAGCATTTCTGGCCAGCGCCTGGATCAAAAGGGAGGAAGAGGGCCTGCTGAGGGCAGCGGGGGCTCTGGATAGGGAGATCATCTTTCTCTCCCGGGAGGAGCTCAACTCCCAAAAGCCGACCACCCCCTCCCGGGCGGAGGATCTGGGGCTGGCGGGGGTGGCTGAGCCCGCCGTCCTCGCCCTGGCGGAGAGGCTCATCCTCCCTAAGAGGGCCTACGGCAGGGTGACCATCGCCATCGGGGAGAATTGAGATGAATATGCATCCAGAAGGCAGGCTCTCGATCGTTGGCATCGGGCCGGGGGAGGCCTCTCTCCGCACCCTGGCAGCAGTGGATGCCATAAGGGGAGCGGATTATGTTGTCGGCTACCGGCCCTATCTGAAGCTCATAGAAGATCTCCTGCCGGGAAAGGAGGTCTACTCCAGCGGCATGAGAGGGGAGGTGGACAGGGTCCGGGCGGCTTTGGATCTGCTCGATCGAGGCTCTGTAGCCCTGGTCAGCTCAGGAGATGCCAATGTCTATGGCATGGCCGGCCTGGGCCTGGAGATGGCAGAGCATCCGGCAGAGGTGGAGGTGGTCCCGGGGGTCACATCATTCACCGCCGCTGCCTGCCGGGCCGGCCTACTCTTCCGGGAGTGCGTGGCAGTGATCAGCCTCAGCGATCTTCTCACCCCCTGGGAGGGGATCGAGGGGAGATTGCGCCAGGCAGCAGATCATGGGATGCCCGTCGCCCTCTACAACCCTCAGAGCAAGAGACGGGACTGGCAGCTCTTGCGCGCCCTTGATATCTACCAGGATAGGGATCTTCTGGTGGCAAAGGGGGTGGGCAGAGAGGGAGAGAGGATCTTCTGGAGCACTGCCAGCCGCCTGCTGGAGAGCGAATCGCTGCGGGAGGAGATCGATATGACCACGGTCATCATCCTGCCCGGAAGGGGCTGCCACCGGGGAGAGGCCGCCCCCCGGTCGTTGATCAATCTGGTGGGAACCGGCCCCGGAGGCAGGGACAGCCTCACTGCAGAGGCCCAGGCCATCCTCAGCTCCTCTGAGAAGCTCCTGGGAGCAGAGCGCTACCTGGAGCTCATCGGGGACTTTCCCGGGGAGAAGCTGGCCCATGCCGGCCCCTGCCCGGAGAGGTCCTATGCCCGCTTCCAGGAGGCGGCCAGGCTCGCCCGCTCGGGTAAGAGGGCCAGCATCCTCACCGGCGGCGACCCGAGCATCTTCTCCGCCGGCTGGCGGATCATGGAGCTGGCAGATGGTCGGCTCCCAGTTCACATCTCCCCCGGAGTGAGCGCCTTCTCATCAGTAGCGGCGAGAGCAGGAGCTCCGCTCTGCGGAGACTTCGCCCTTCTCTCCCGGCCGGATGATCCGGCAGCACCATCGCTGCTGGCAGCAGCCGGTTTTGGGGTGGTGGTCTACAATGTGAGGGGTCACGAGCTCCTGCCCCTCCTCCAGGATCTGGAGCCGGAGAGGGCGGTGGCCCTGGCGCGGGATGTGGCCCGGAGGGGGGAGGAGATGATAATAATGAGAGCGGAAGAGATGATAAATATCAGGCCGTCGGGCTTCCGGTTCACCCTCCTTATATCCTGCCCCCGGGCAGAGATAAGAGAGGGCAGGATCATAGCGAAGAGAGGATACGATACCAAATACAGCTATTAGATTTGATTGATATGATGGAGAACTATACCGATATTGGGGCCAGCACGCCAGAAGGGATAAAGATAAGCAGAAAGAGCCGGGAGCTGATATCCGCTCTGATAGGAGACCGGAGCCCCGAGGACAGGATCATCCAGAGATGTGTCATCGCCACCGGCGACCCGAGCGTTGCCGGGATCATGAGATTCCAGCATGAGCCCTTTCAGGCCGGCCTGCGGGCCCTGGAACGGGGCGCTCCCATCTTCGTGGATATCAGGATGGTCCAGGCAGGGGTGGTGAAGAAAGGGCACAGCAGCCCCATAGAGGCCTTCATCGACCGGGGAGATGAGCTGGCTGCGGCATCCCTGGGGACCACCCGCACCTCTGCCGGGGTGATGGCCCTGCAGGAGAGGCTCTCTGGATCGATAGTGGTGATAGGAAATGCCCCCTCCGCCCTGATGACACTGTGCGAACTCATGGAGTCGGGACGGGCGCAGCCCGACCTGGTGGTGGGGGTTCCGGTGGGCTTTGTCAATGCCCTGGAGAGCAAAGAGAGGCTAAGGGAGATAGCTGTGCCCTCCATATCCACAGTCGGCACCCGTGGCGGGACCCCTATCGCTGTGGCAGCCCTAAATGAGATCATAAACGCCTATGCCCGAGAGAGAGCCTGAGATCATAGCCGATCCGGTCAGCGGCTTTGGCATACCCCTCCCCTGGATCAGATCCTCCCCCGACCCCGGGGCTCTGGAGAAGGTCCTCTCGGGCAGATGGACCATCCTCTCCAGCGGCCAGCTATTGAAGCGAGGCCTGACCACGGGGACTGTGGCCTCTGCTGCTGCGAAAGGGGCAGTGATATCCCTGCTCCGGCCAACAGAGAGCCTGGTGGTGATGACCCCGGCCGGAATCCCGGTCATGCTCCCTGTCAGGGCGGAGAATGGCCATTGCACTGCCCGCAAGGACGGAGGGGACCATCAGTCCGATGTCACCGCCGGCCTGGAGATATGTGCATGGGCAAGGCCGTCTGAGGAGACGCTTCTCCTCGCCGGGGAGGGGATAGGGAACATAGGAGCAGGCGGCCTGTGCGACCAGATCGGCCGCCCGGCCATAAGCCCCTCCGCCAGGGAGCAGATCATGCTGGCGATATCTGAGGGCTGCGAGGGGGCGGGGGTTGAGCATGTGCAGGTGGAGATCTATGTCCCCCGAGGAGAGGAGATCGCCCGCAAGACCCTCAACCCCAGGCTGGGGATAACGGGAGGCATATCCATCCTCGGCTCGACTGGATTTGTGGAGCCCTGGAATGAGCATCTGATCGGGGAGAGGGCAGAGGAGCTGAAAGGGGCGAAGAGGGTGGTGGTCAGCACGGGCAGGACCGGGCTCAAGTTCAGCCGGATTCTCTTTCCCGATCATGAAGCAGTCCTCATGGGAAGCCAGCTGGACCGGCTGGAGTTTGCCCCCGATCAGGAGAGCATCCTATGCGGCCTTCCCGCCCTGATACTCAAATGGGCCTGGCCGGAGATACTGAGGAACACGGGCTACAACACTGTGGCGGAGATGGTGGAGAGGGAGCCCGGGCATGAGAACATCGCACTGGGATTGAGAAGGGCCAAGGAGAGGCTGCCCCACACCCGCATCGTCCTGCTCCATAGGGATGGAAGGATCCTGAGGGAGGCCCCATGATCATAGTGGGGGTGGGCATCGGCCCGGGGATGATGACCCAGGAGGCCGGAGAGGCCATCCGACGGGCGGATCTGATCTATGGATCGAGGAGAGCGATAGATCTTGCCTGTGAGCACATAAGCCCCGGCAGCCGGGTGATGGAGATAGAGGACTACAAGAGCCTCTCCACTCTGCCTGAGGATGCTGTGGTCCTGAGCACCGGGGATCCCATGCTCTCCGGCCTGGGCTACCTGCCGGGGAGGGTGATACCCGGGATCTCCAGTCTGCAGGTGGCCTGCGCCCGGCTGAAGATCAGCGAGCTGAATGTCACTCCCATCACCGTCCACGGCCGGAGAATGGATCCGGAGGCCATAGCCGGAGAGCTTGGCCGGAACAGATCCGTCTTCCTGCTCATCGATGAGCATACCGATCTGGAGGGCCTCTGCCAGCACCTGGAGGAGAAGGGGCTGAGAAAGAGTGTGGTCGCTCTCACCGATCTCGGCTATCCCCAGGAGAGGATCGAGAAAGGGAGCACTGCATCCCCTCCTCGTGCCCCCGGCCTCTCCTGTCTCTTCATCGGCCAGCTCTGAGCGATAGGCTTTCCATCTGAGCGATAGGGCTTTCCATCTGAGCGATAGGGTTTTCCATATGCGCATCCTCTTCAGGGATGACAGCTCTTGCAGGGAAGGTAGCCCTGGCTCTCTGCCTCCTCAGCGCTCAGGAAGGTGATCTTATTCTCCGGTTTGATCTTCTGGGCAAAGCGGCAGCCGGGCAGATGGTACTTCTTTGAGCTCTTGCTCCCCACGAACTGCCCTACTGGCTCCTCTTCTGCCCTTTCTGAGGACATATCCGGACCGGCTGCAGAGATGACCGTCCCAGGCTGGTTATATTCTCTGCCGGGCCCGTCGGCATAATCGGCAGCATCATCATCGATGTCAGGAGCCTTGCTATCCGCTTTTAGCTCCTCCTCCAATTGAGCTCCTCCTCGCCTGGCCCCCGTCTCAGCCTTCGATTCATCCGCTTCCTCTCGCTTCTCTTCATTCCCGGAGGCCTGAAGGCCTGGAGATGAGGATTGAGCATCCTTTGCCTGCCCTCTCTCCTTTCCGCTCCTCTCCTCGCTCCCCGCATCCTCTCTCTTCTCTCTCTCATACCTCTCCTCTTTGGATGGGCTCTCCCTTTGGATTGACCTTTCAATCTCCTCATATCCATTTGAAGGCCGGCCAGAATAGAAGGAGCTGGCAGTAGAGGGTGATATCGAAACCCCTGAAGGCTTCTTGGCGGAGATCAAATCCATCCTATCCCCTTCCAGGCTGCATTTCCTGCTCTCGCTGGCGAGAAGGCCGGAGGGACCCGATGCCTCCAGGGTGCAGATGTACTCTCCAGGCAGCAGCCTGATGTTCTTGGCGATCTCGAAGCTGTAATCCCGGTTCGGCTCAAGATTCAGCAGCAGGTACTTGGTGCTGACCACTGAGCTTCTCTTTTGGCGGAGGGTGGTATTGCTGGCAGCAGCATTGCTGATGGTAGCATTGCGGAGGGTGGCATTGAGCAGAAGATAAGGAAGGGTGCTATTGCTGGCCAGAACGGCATCTCCCCGCAGGCTGAACAGATCACCCCTCAGCTCGGGATCGATATCCATTCTCAACTGGCCCGCCCACTCCGCCGGCTGCAGATCGGGGCCGCTGGCGGATGAGCTATGAAGGGACTGGGAACCAAGCTCGATGCAGCCGGTGATGAGGGAGAGTGCCAGGATAAGCGGAATCAACTGCAGAACGCCACACATTCTAAAAATCTTTATATCCAATTGATCAACCCCTTGATTTCCAGTGGAAAACGAAATCCCTGGAGCTGCTCTCTATGACAGATGTCACTCCGGGCACAGGAAGGGGTAAGCCCGGGCGCTCACAATAACCGGAGCACACTCAGCAATCCTTCTGCGCAGTCCAGCAGCTTCTTGAGCCGATCCAGATCGCCCTCCGACCCGATTGCCCCGGAGATCTCATTCAGCCGCGCGATCAATGATGTGCGCAGCAGATCTTTGGCCTCTGCAACCTCCTTATCCATTCTCTCTTCAGCAATTGCAGCCGCCCTCACAGCCCCGTCTGCCCTCTCTGGCGAACCCATCCCCCCGGATGCCTCTGCTCTCTTTGCCTCCAGAGGACCGCCCCCTCTGCTTTTTTCAGCCGCAGGCGGCCTGTGCATGGGGGCTGGTATATCCTCCCCTGAGGCCGAAAGATCGGACTTCTCCCCTGCTTCCGGGATGAGCTCACCCTCAGATGGCCTATCTGGAAATGAGCAAACCGGGCATACTATCTCTCCTTGACAGCGAAATAGAGGCGCGCCGCAGTCATGATGTGTGGCCAGCATTGTGCATCCCCTCTCAAGGAGCCGGGTTATCTTGCTGAGAATCTCATCCTCGTCCATCGGTCATCACCTGTACAACCACATACGTTTAAATACAACGATATATCATCCTTGAGTTGAAGTCAGATAAACATCATAACCTTTTTCCCATAGATATGGGTGGTGGTCATATGACAGCTGAAAATGTCCTTAAGCAATGTGTTGAGGTATTAGAGCGCATAATGAGCGATGATGCCGTCCCGAGAAATATCCGCCGCTCTGCAGAGAACGTAAAGAGCATTCTCATGGATGAGGGTGTGAGCGAGGCGATAAAAGCAGCATCTGCTATTTCCATACTTGATGAGATAAGCAACGATCCCAATATTCCACTTCATACCAGAACCCTGATCTGGAATGTTGCCAGCCAGCTTGAGACCATACCCGTAACTTGAATCCCTCTTTTACCAGTTTCAGGTAATATGCTCAAATACGTTTAAATAAAAAAATAGTGATAATCAGGAGTGATGCACAGGCTGACTGCTTACAGGCTGACTGCTTACAGGCTGACTGCTTATATCTCTGGCAAGCTGCAAAGAGAGCGACCGCCTGGCGGATGGTCTCCATTGCCGGGGTGATCTCCATTGCCTGGGACTTTGTCCCTCCCGGTCAAGCCCGGAGGCCCGATAGTGGCCGGATCAAGGTGGATGCTGATATCATGGCAGCTGAAGGCAAGAGCAGAAGTCTGATGGGGGAGATAACCCTTCAAAGGATTATCTCTATGTCCAGCTCCTCTGCCAGCTCTTTGTAGCGGTTCCTGATGGTGACCTCTGTGACTCCCGCCACATCTGCCACCTCACGCTGGGTGCGCCGATCTCCGCAGAGGATGGAGGCGATGTAAATCGCCGCTGCAGCCACCCCCGTGGGCCCGCGCCCGCTGGTGAGCTCTTTTTCTGCTGCTTGACGGAGGATCTCAATTCCCTTTGCCTGCACCTCGCCCTTCAGATTCAGGCCAGAGCAGAAGCGGGGAATATAGTCGATGGGGCTGGTGGGCATGAGCTTCAAGGCCAGCTCTCGGGATACAAAGCGGTATGTTCTGCCGATCTCTTTTCTCGATACCCTGGACACCTCTGCTATCTCATCCAGGGTACGGGGTACATTGCACTGTCTGCAGGCGGCATAGAGCGCCGCTGCGGCCACGCCCTCAATGCTCCGCCCCCGGATCAGGTTCTTGTCCACAGCCTTGCGGTATACGACCGCCGCCGTCTCCCGTACATTTCTGGACAGGCCAAGGGCTGATGCCATCCTGTCCAGCTCAGACAGGGCAAAGGCCAAGTTGCGCTCGGTGGCATTGCTGACCCGGATTCGCCTCTGCCATTTCCTCAAGCGGTAGAGCTGAGCCCTGTTCTTGGAGGATATCGTCTTGCCATATGAGTCCCTGTTCCTCCAGTCTATCATGGTGGAGAGCCCTTTATCATGGATGGTATATGTCATGGGTGCTCCAACCCTCGACCTCTTCATGCGCTGATCATGGTCGAAGGCTCTCCATTCCGGCCCCTGATCTATGAAGTTCTCATCGATCACCAGGCCGCAGTCGGAGCAAACCAGTTCTGCCCGTTCATAGTCCCGTACCAGGGTGTGGCTCTTGCACTCCGGGCACTCGACTGTGAACTTCTCAAACTCGTCTACCTTCTCTTTCTCGCGTCTGAGCCGGGTACGCTCCTTGAGCTTCTCCGGTCCCGCCCTCTCTATCTCTCTCAGCTTTTCTATTTCTTCCACTTGCGATCTCTCCCCGGCGCCTCATCGATATAGAGCTTCTTTCCGATGTGGGCAGCGGCGTCCATTCCTTTATTTGGCAGAACGATTATGTACGGACGGTCGATGGGGCCGAATATATCGAAAACCTTTCCGACCCTGGTCCTCTTCTGGTCCACCACCCAGGAGCTCCCCCTGGGAATGCCGACCCCTCTTCCAACGATCTCTTCGCTCTGCACAATCAATTTATTCTGTACGACATGAAGCGCGGTGCCTAGTCTCTTCAAAAGGCCACCTCATCTATATAGATAAAGAAGTACTATTTAAGCCTTCCGAAAACCATTTATTAAATGAACTCAGACGCCGCTCTGGTGCACAGCTCTGCGAAGACAGAAGAGCCAGACCGAAGCTTTATCTGTTAATGCCGGCAATTCTCCTCTGATGTTTGAGCAGCTTCCAACCATTCCCACATCGCAGGAGCTACTGGACAGGTCATTCCGGCGTGCCTCCCGCGCTGCTGAGGATGGGTCCATGGTCCAGAATGCCGGCAATATCCTCTCAGACAATCTCTCCAATCTGATCCGCAGGTTCCCCTCCTTCGAGAGGCTTCCTCCATTTTACAGAGAGATGGTGGAGATAACAGTAGGCATAGACAGGATCAGAATCAGCCTATCCCGCCTGCGCTGGGCCTCCATGCAGATAAGGCAGATAACCAGGGAGTATGTGGGCAGGATCAAGAGGACGGGGGGGGCGGAGAGCACCCCCCTTAGAAGGTCGGCCTTCGGGCGCTTCTCCTCCATTATGAGATCGATTGAGAGGGATCTTCTCTTCCTTAATGAGGCCCGGAATCTGCTTCGCAAGATGCCTAGCATCGATCCGGAGGCGCCCACCATTCTCATCGCCGGCTATCCCAATGTGGGCAAATCAAGCTTCATCATCAGCATCACTGGAGCCAGGCCAGAGGTGGCAAGCTATCCTTTTACCACCCGGGGGATAGTAGTGGGCCATCTGCTCAGAGGCGATAAGAGGTATCAGGTGGTGGACACCCCTGGGTTGCTCGACCGGCCCATGGGGGAGAGAAATGAGATCGAGAGGCAGGCTGTGGCCGCTCTCAGCCATCTACAGGGGGTGGTGCTGTTCATACTGGACCCAAGCGAGCACTGCGGCTATCCCCTGGACTCGCAGCTTCGACTGGCCGAGGACCTATCCGGCTGGATCACCCTGCCCATGCTGATGGTTGCCAATAAGGTCGATATCAAGAGGTACAGCGATCTGGCGGAGATGTCCACTGAGACGGGAGAGGGCGTCTTGGAGGTGCTGGAGAGGCTGATCGAGCTGCTGGAGGGCCAGGGCGACAGATCCACCAGCAGTCTGGCTGAAGCATAAGGCGGCGTCCATTTCTGACATCTCTCCGCCGTCCGGTCTTCAGAGGGCTTGATCGCTGCGGGTGATCCTCAGCACCATGAGCCTCTCAAAGAAGCATCCCTTGCTGGCCACCAGTTCAGCGACGAGCTCAGCGTCCCTCGCCATCCTCTCCACCTCCTCAGGCCCGGTCAGGCTGGATATGAGCAGCAGCGCCCTTCCCCCTGGGCGGAGATGATCGGCCAAATCGAGCAGGAACCGGCCTATGGTCTCCCGGCCGCTCGCCCCACCGTCCAGGGCATAGTTGATCCATTGATCGCCTCTCTCCTCCGGTTCAGTGGGAAGGTAGGGGGGGTTGAATACGATCAGGTCGAATCTCCCTCTTATCCCCCGGAAGAGATCCGACCTCACCACCTCTACCCCCCTCTCCCTGGCCGCCCTGGTGGCATGAGGATTTATGTCCAGGGCGGTGATGCTCTTCACCCTGCCGGCCAGCTCCTGGGATACCAGACCCGAGCCGCATCCGACCTCAAGCACATGATCCTCCGGGCGGGCCTCTCTTATGGCCGCCTCTAGGAGGAGAAATGTATCTTCATCAGGAGGATAAACCTCCTCGTATTGAAATCCTGGATTGATGAGATCAGCCTCCAAAGGAGCTTGCTTTGAGGGAGCTGTAGCAGCGGGAATAGATGATCCTCTCCTCCTCTCAGCTCTGGCGGCACCGGTACAGGCCGTCCACAAAGGAGCAGATATCACTCAGGACACGGGGGTCGTTCAGCCAAACCCCCGCCTCGTAGTTCTCATCGATTCCCCCCTGGGAGAGATTGGCAGAGGTCACTATTGCCTCCTTTCTGTCGATCATATAGATCTTGGCATGGAGCGGATGGACGAAGAACAGCTCTCCCTCCAGCCTTCTCACCTCATCCTGGATATCATCGCTCATTCCCGAGCTGAAATCCGATTCCCGCCCTCTCATGAACACCACCAGCCTCCCTCCCCGGCGGGAGAACTTCTGCAATGGAGGAGCAATTCGGTTCCAGGTCTGCCTCTTTATCCAGGGGGAGACGACCACCACCTCGAAGCTGGCCTCCTCCAGCATCTGGCAGAGCCGGTCCTCGATGGAGTGGAGGCGAAGGGGGGAGAAGGTGCCCAGGAAGAGGGCAGAGGGATCGTTCCCCTGGCGGGCTAGATAGCTCTCCAGGTACTGCAGCCTCTCTGCCGATTCGTACTCCTCCGACCTCTTCGCCCTCTTGAGCTCCTCTGTCAGATCCAGGCTGCGGCTCTTATGCTTGAGCATCTGTCCGTATCTCCTCTGGAGCTGGTCCAGATGGATCTCCTTTTCTCGAAGCTGGCCTTGCAGCCTTTGCAGATCCATCTGGACCTGGCGGTAGCCTGCTAGCAGCCTTTTATTGCGGCCGGCCTCCAGCTGGATGATGCTGAGAGATATAACCGCTACAGCCAGGAAGGCCAGCCCGATCCAGTACCCTTCCATTGCTGCAATACCCCTTAAGCAGTTATCATTATGAAGTTATATATAGATAGCGTTATCAATATATGCACCGGACCACCGGAAGGCATAGCGGGCCTCAGATGAAGATCATGGCTTATAATGGCCTTAAATAATATAGTAAGTCTGAGTAAAAAATTTGGCTCCCTGCCCTCTCCTGGGGGCGAGCCCGGGATACCATTTTCATCTTCCCCTCCCTGCCTTTGTGCCTCTTGTGGTGAGATCGGCATGCTTGGGCCTCACCACAGAGGTCCTAAAGGCATAAAGGGAGATTCAGAACATCCCGGGGGGCATCCCTCCCATCCCCATCCCGGGCATGCCGCCCATTCCCGGAGGCATGCCTCCCGGGCCGCTGGGCCGGGCAGGGGGCTCTTTGGTGGAGGCCAGAACATCATCGATGCGCAGGATCAGACAAGCAGCATCTGTAGCTGAGAGGATGGCCTGAACCTTGACTCTGAGGGGCTCGACCACTCCCAGTTCATACATATCAACCGCCTCTCCAGTATAGCCATTCAGTCCAATGTTCTTATTGCTGGAGTGCCTGCTCTTCAGCTCAGCCACTTTATCAATGGCATCAAAGCCCGCGTTCTCTGCCAGCGCCTTGGGCACGATCTCCATCGCCTCGGCGAATTTGGTGACTGCCAGCTGCTCCCTGCCCTTCAGGGTGGCAGCATACTCCCGCAGGCGCAATGCTATCTCTATCTCCGGGGCTCCACCTCCCGCCACCACCTTCCTGTCCTCCACCACGTCCGCCACTGCATGCAGAGCATCATCAAGGGACCTCTCCAGGCCGTCTAAGACCTGCTGGGTTCCTCCCCGGAGGAGGAGGGTGGCAGTCTGGTTTTTGGTGCCGGTGACGAAGGTCATGATCCCGCTTCCCACTCTCTTCTCCTCCACCAGTGCGGCCTCGCCCAGGTCGGAGGGCTTCAGCTCATCCAGGCTGGTGACGATGCTCGCCCCGGTGGCCCGGGCGAGCCTGTCCAGATCCTTCTTGATCACCCTTCTCAGGGCGAGCACTCCTGCGCGGGCCAGATAATGCTGGGCCAGGTCATCGATGCCCTTCTGGCAGAAGACCACATTTGCCCCGCTGGCGATCACCTTATCGGCCGCCTCCTTTATCCTCTTCTTCTCATGCTCCATGAACTTCTGAAACTGATCAGAGGAGGTGATCTGTACCTCTGTCTTGGTCTCAGTATCCTTGGACTCGATGGGGCAGGAGAGCAGGGCCACCCTGGCATCTGTGACCTTGCGGGGCATATTCTGGTGAACTATCTCCTTGTCGATCACCACTCCCTCGATGATCTCTGATTCCGCAGTGCTTTCCCCCACCTTCTTCTCCACATTGACCCGGTCCATATCGAAGACCCTTCTCTCGCCATAATCCTCCATGGCATTGAGGACCAGATCGACGGCATAGCCGGCCATCCTGCTGTCCGGAGATTCAGCCAGCTTTCCAGTCATGGCGGTTTTAGCTATCCTCTCCAGCAGAGGACGATCGGACTCCTGAGCATCGAAGGCGATGGACTTTGCTATCTCCACTGCTTTGTCTGCTGCTATCCTGTAGCCCTTGACGATCATTGTGGGATGGACCTTCTGGTCCAAGAGCATCTCCGCCCTCTTGAGAAGCTCCCCGGCCAGCACTGCCACGGTGGTGGTGCCATCGCCCACCTCTTTGTCCTGCGTCTTGGCGGCCTCGATGAGCATCTTGGCAGCAGGATGCTGAACATCCATCTCCTTGAGGATGGTCACACCATCATTGGTGATGGTGACATCACCGATGGAGTCCACCAGCAGCTTGTCCATGCCCTTGGGGCCCATGGAGCTGCGCACAGCATTGGCCACTGCGCGGGCAGCCATGATATTATTCAAGATGGCTTCCGTTCCCGTCTCTCTGCGGGTATCTTTTAGAATGATAACTGGTGTTCCACCCATTCCTGCCATGTATAATAATCCTCCAGCAAATGATTCTCCTGGTCTCACGTTAAGCAGTATTTGCTCTTCTATAAAACCTTTTCCTGTGGATGAGGCTTCACGTGGCTGTTCTCCTCCCCGGGGCGGCCTCTCTGCCAGCAACTATAAGTAGTTGAAGATCAAGCAAAATTACTAACCGTATTGAGGAATAAACAATGGTAACTGGAACAGTCAAGTTTTTCAATCGCGTCAAGAGCTTCGGATTCATAGCTGGTGACGATGGCAAGGACTATTTCGTTCATGTGACTGGCTTGAAGCCCGGCGTCGCAATCGATGAGGGCGACAAGGTCAGCTTCGATGTCATTGAGGGCGAGAAGGGCCCCAAAGCCGATAAGGTAGAGAAGGTTTAGAAAGATTATAAACGGAATACTCATATGCAATAGCGAGGCGGATTGTCCTCCTATTGCCATGTTCTATTTTATTATGGATTGAATCTACCCCCGGGCCGAGATCTGGCCTACCTCAGCCGCCTCTTGATTCCACTGATCTGAGAGATCATTCTCCCCTTCAGCCGCTGCCTTGGTCAAGGCAGGAGAAGAGATAGGCTGATGGCCAGCCCTATGGTCATGAAGAGGATGCCTGCTGCCCGGGAGATCAGTCTCCTTTTCACCCTCGCTGAGATCATCCGCCCCAGATAGATCGCCATGGTGGAGAGGGCGAATAGTGCTGCCATAACCCCTATGAGGACCGGGATTGGGTCATACTCCGTGGCAAAGAGGGCGGAGGCGATCTGGGTCTTGTCCCCCCACTCCGAGAGAAAGATTAAAGAGAATCCGGATATGAGGGCATTTCCAGATGGGAGTTGACGTTCTTCCTCCTCCTCTTTCTGCTCTGTCCTGAGGGCCGATATCCCAAAGAGAATGAAGATGCTGCCCGATATCAGCTTAACCAGATAAATCGGTACGATCTCCGTGGCCCAGGAGCCAAGAAAGATTGCCATCCCATCTGTGATCAGAAAAGCGAGCATCACGCCAGCCAGGAGTTGAGGATACTCCTTTGTCCGGGAGGATAGCAGAATCACAGAGAGCTGGGTCTTGTCTCCCATCTCCGCCAGGCCAACCGCCAGGAATGGAATTATGATCTCATCGAGGGGGATGGCCAGTGAGATCAACCTACCTTCCCCAGAAGGGGTCTTTCTTGCGCTTGATCTCCAGGAAGTCCTCCAGCACCTCTCTCTCATCCTCGGCCAGCTTGGGCTTCAGCTCCAGCTCCACAATGCGAGCGTGCTTTTCCGGTATGTTCACATACAGGATATCGCCCTCATGGATCTGCCGGCCCACAGTGGGTCCATCGATGGAGATGGCCACCTCCTGGCCGGCGGTTGCAGATCCCTGGTTCTCGTTATGGGCCTGGATCCCTTTGATCGTTCCCACATTGGCGCCATCCTCCCTCATCAGATTGACCTGGGTCCTGATTATTCCGCCGATGACCTGCACTCCCACCACTGCAGGCTTGGACTGGCGGAAGACGCAGTCAGGCAGAAGGCGCACTGCACCTGGCCGGATGACTGCTTCCAGACGCTCTTGCTCCATCTTTATCTTCTGATCCTCCAGCCATTTCTCATAGCTCTCGATGATGGTGTAGATGATATCGCTGGAGAATACGGGGACATCTGTCTTCTGGATCTCGCTCAAGGCATCGGGCAGGATGTCCACATTGAACCCCAGGATGACGGAGAGAAGGGGATCGTTGATGGCAGCGGCCCTTATCACATCCCTTCTGGATATGTGCCCCACATCAGCATAATGAATGCGAATATCCCTTGCTCTAAGCTCCCCCACCAGGGCCTCCAATGAGCCGATGGTGTCCGATTTGAGGATTATCCCCTCGTTCTCGGTGTCTATTCTCACCGCCTCCAGCTCGGACTTCAACTCCTGGGATAGCGCCTCCGCCTCATCGGGATTGGAGACCACCCGGATGGTGGACCCGGCCAGGGCGTTGTCCAGCTTGGGAGCTGAGACCTTCACCCCGGAGGCAGCAGTCACATGCTTGACCGGCTTGAACCTCTCCTCGCTCCTGATCTCCGCCAGAGGCTTGGGCTTGAGCAGGGCCCTGATCTTGGTGACCAGGGGCTCGCGGGAGGTGCCCACGATCACTGTATCCCCGGCAAAGAACTCTCCATTGTAGAGGATGACATCCAGGGTGGTGCCCAGCCCCTTCTCCTCCTTGACCTCGAGGATGGTGCCTATCCCAGGTCCGGTGGCGGTGAGCTGCAGATTATCCTTCAGGAATCTCTGCGCCAGGCCCACCAGGATCATGAGGAGATCGGGAACCCCTTCCCCAGTCAAGGCGCTGATGGGCACAATCCCCACTGTGCGGGTAAAATCGGTGATGCGATCATAGCGATCAGCATCAAAGCCATACTTGTAAAGCTCCCCCACCAGCTCATAAAGCCTGGTGTCGAGGGCCTCAGAGACCCTCTCGCTCTGTGCCTTCAGGCTCCTGGCGAAGGGGGCGTTGGCGGCACTGTGCCATCCGCCGATGCGGTCCATCTTATTGGCAGCCACCACAAATGGGGTCTTGAAGCGCTTGAGGATCTTCAGGGACTCGATGGTCTGGGGCTGGAAGCCCTCGTTTATATCCACGATCAGCACTGCCAGATCGGCCAGTGAGCCCCCCCGGCTGCGCATGGAGGTGAATGCATGATGGCCAGGGGTGTCGATGAACAGCAATCCCGGAATCTGGATCTCCTTTCCGAAGTGCGATCCGCAGAAATCCTGCACCACATCCAAGGGAACCTCCGTGGCTCCGATGTGCTGGGTTATCAGGCCGGCCTCGCCCTTGGCCACTGCTGTCCCCCGGATCCTATCGAGGAGAGTGGTCTTGCCATGGTCCACATGCCCCATCACCACTACTATTGGTGTCCTGAGGTTTGATTCCTTGCCCTTTGTCTTGGCGGCCTTTTTGGATTTTTGCTGCATGAAAGATCGCTTCTCTGAGAATTAGCCCTAAAAAAGGAGTTTATTTTTTGAGAATTTAAAGGCTCCCATGAGAGCCCGGCAGATCTCTTCTGCCCGGGGCTACTCGTAGAGCCATTCTTCGTCTATTCGCTCATATTCGACCAGCTCTGAGGGATCGAAGTGAAGGGCGATCTCGCGAGAGGCTGATGCCGGAGAGTCTGAGCCATGCACTACATTCCGCCCGGTCTCAATGCCCCAGTCACCGCGAATGGTTCCAGGGACGGCATCGGCGGGATTTGTGGCGCCGTTCATCTTCCTCATGGCGGCAATAGCGCCCTTCCCCTCCACCACCAGGGATACGGAGGGCCCAGAGGTGATGAAATCCACCAGATCCTGGTAGAACCTCTTGCCCACGTGCTCGGCATAATGCTCTTTGGCCTTCTCCTCGGGCATTTGCGCCAGCTTCATGGCCACGATCTTGAATCCCTTCTCCTCGATTCTCTGCAGGATCTTGCCCACCAGGCCTCTCTGCACGCCATCGGGCTTGACCATGATGAACGTTCTCTCTATATCCGCCAGGCTTATGCCCCCTTACGGGCCCATTTTATCCTTCTGGTCACCCGGCCAAGGGCGACATTGTTCTCGCACTTGGAGGAGCAGAAATAGAATACCGTTCCATCCCTTCTGGCATAGAGCTTGCCTGTGCCCGGCTCAATGCTCCTATTGCAGAAGCTGCACCTTCTCTCTTCCATCTCCTTCACCTGCTGGTAAGCTTCTTGGCCTCTCTTGCTGTCTCCAGCAGCATCAGGACGTCGCCGATTCTTATCGGTCCCATGCTGTTTCTGGTGATGATCCGGCCTTTGTTATTGCCCTCGAGGATACGGCACTTGATCTGCATTGCTTCCCCATGCATGCCGGTAACGCCTATCACCTCGATGACCTCAGCCGGTATTCCGCTATCGTCATCCATTGGAGATCACCTATTTCAGAGATCCGACCTTCTGGACGATCTCATCCAGCAGCTCTTTTCCCTTGCCCGGCTCCACAATCGCCGCGGCGGCGCTCTTCACGCCCAGGCCGGCAGCAGCGCCAAGCTCGCTCTGCTTCTTGACATAGATATAAGGGGTCTTCTTCTCTTCGCATAACGCAGGGATATGGGCTACGATCTCTGGGGGCTGGACATCCTCGCCCACGATAACCAGGCGGGCCACTCCCCTCTCGATGGCCTTGGTGGCCTCATTTGTTCCCTTCTTTATCCTGCCGGTATCGCGAGCCAGCTCCAGGGCCTCAAGCGATTTGGTAGCCAGATCAACTGGAACATCAAATCTTACATATATTGGTCTTGCCATAATTAATTCTCCTTCCGGGCCTAGCACTGCCCATCATCATTCATCGCAAAAGCGCCTTTTGGATCATACCTCAAGACTAGATCTGCCATCAGTTCCATATGTAAAAAGGTTGCGCTAGGGTCCGAGCAGCCCCATCAGCACCCCTTGAATATCCTCCTCAGAGACCACCCCGGATAATTCTCCCTCTGATCCCTTGATCGAATACTGCAGATCGTTCTTCAGGGCCAGATCCTTCATCCTCTGGCTTGTATCAGCTGTGGGCTGGATGCAGCGGCAAACCAGATCAAAGGCAGAGCTATTGCCTGACTGGGCGACATTGAGGTTGAACTCCTTATACCCGCCGGCCAGGGGCATGCTCGCCCCGCCGCTGCCGAGGGCGGCAAGCTGCAGATCTCCCCCGCTCTCATCGACCAGGGCGAAGCTCTCTGCCGGCTGGCCACCGGATATGACATCGATGGACTGCTCGATCCCCTCCCGCGGCCCGCAAAGTGTGGGCCTTCCCATGGCCAAAACGAGATCCGTGCCCTTGGGGATCAGCATATAGCCCTTATAGGGTATTACCAGGCCGTCATAGCCCATGGGATAGGGCTGGATCCAGTGGAACTCAGACCAGGTGTTGTTGAAACGGGCCACGCCCAGCCTCTCGATTCTGGTGGAATAGAGCTGACCTCCATAGAGCAGGCCGATGGATTGGGGTAGGGCGATCACGGCCGCATCGGTCAGGCTCTTCGATGCATTGAGGTCGATCCAGTATGCCATATCTGTGCTCTGTGGTGCCATCTCCAGGACATCTCTCAGCCCCTCGAAGCTCCACTCCACCAGGGTTCCCCTGACCCCAAAGATCTCAGCTGGATCGGCATTTTTCGGCACAACAATCTGCTTCTCATCGGTGCCTAAGGGCAGATAGTAGGCAATTCCAGAGAGCACCATGAGAGTGCCAACGAGGATAGCAAAGGCCTTCTGATTCATCATTATCACTCGGGAATAATTATTATTTAACCTTTCTCTGCCAGAGGGGCTCGTCCTGTATGTAGCTCCGCCCGAGGGCCAGGGCGATCTCCGCCCGCTCCAGCTCCCGGCCCAGGTAGCCGGCATGGTCCAGCCTTCCCACCAATCCCTGCTCTATGAGAGTGTTGAGCACATCGCGCCCCCTCTCACCGGCTATGGTGATCCTGCCGTTATCGGCCATGATCCTCCCCTCAGAGAGGAAGATCCTGAAGCTTCCGGCAGGGTCGGCCTGGAAGGCGCGCTCCGTTCCCGCCTCCACCACCTCCTGGGAGGGGACAATTTCCGGAATCCTCCTCTTCTCCTTGAGGATCAGGAGGTCCAGGCCCAGGTCTTTGGGAGGGGTCTGGCGCTCTTTGGCCAGGAGCATCATCCTCGAGGCCACAGCCAGATCATGAACAGACCCTGCCGCCTTGGCGCTGTGCTCGGGGGTAAAGAGCAGTGAGGCCTCCACCTCTGCTGCCAGGGCGCTCAGCAGCAGATTGGCCCCCGGCCCGTCTCCATCCATGAGCTCAGTGACATTGCCCGCCCCGAAGAACAGGGGTATATCGGGATGGTCCCTGCGCAGGCGGATGTATCTTTCAATCGAGCAGGCCAGGCCCATCAGGGGAGGATCGAGGACCGGATCGGCGATGGCCTGAATGGAATAGCTCCTGGCCCTCTCCAGGTTCTCCTCTATGCTGATGGATCCAGGCCCTGGTATGACCACTGCCGGTATGCCCTCTTCTGCCACCCTCCTTCCCACCTGGGGTAGGTTCTCTGCATTCAGGCTGAGTATCATGTCCGCCCCCGCCTCGATGCCGGCAAGGATCAGGTCCGGGCGGACGGCATCTATGCTTATGGGGAGTGCAGTGACCGCCCTTGCCGTCTGGAGGGCTCTTCTGACACTGGAGGGGGTGGCATCTGTGGATGCTCCCAGGTCGATCAGGTCAGCCCCCTGCTCCTCGAAGTATCTGATCCTCTTCCCAAGAGCCCCATCATCGAGCCGGGTGGCATCGACGACCTCCGCCAAGACCTTCATCCGCGAGCTGCCCCCGATCTTGACCCCTCTGATGGTAAGCTGGCCGGGCGCCTCAGCCTCCAGCCTCTCCAGATCGGCCATCGCCTCCTGCCTTCTCTTTCCCTCCAGGAGGGCGCAGGCCGGAATGGTGGTGGAGAGCTCAACCTCATCCAGGCGAGGCAGGAGGGAGAGAAGATCTATGGCGTGCTTCGGTCCCAGGCGGATCTTTGTCCCCAGGATCCTCTCCGCCTCTCTGAAGTCAGCAGTTATAGCCCCGGGGATCAGTATCAGATCGTATCCTCTGGGCCCTGCCCGGCAGAGCATCTCCGGGGTGATGAATGCTGCTACATCGACATCCAGCACCAGGACATCTGTGCCGCAGGCCGATTCTCTCACCAGATCACTGGCCAGATTTCCGGTGACGAGAAGGACCCTCATCTCCGGGGGCTGCCGCCCTCCCAGCCGCCCTTCTCCGCAAGAAGAGGGCTTCTCATCTCGCTCCGCAGTATCTCACCTCGTCCACATCCAGGGTGAGAGGCGTTCCCGGCTCAATGGAGGTGATCCTTCTCACCCGTCCCACTCCCACCAGCTGCAACTGCAGCCTTGCAGCCTGAGACTCCCTCTCCTCATAATAATACTCACCTGACTGGATGGTTCTATGAGTTATGATCTGCAGGGCCTTTATGGTGGCGATGAGGCCGGTTGTACCGGGGACAACATCCATGGCACTGGAATCGGTGACGAAGAGTCTATCGCCTGGCTGGTGATCGTGGATGGCAATGAAGTTGTTCGGGCTTCTGATCTCCACCGTCCTCACCCTGGCGGCGAGAAGCTCTTTTATCACGTGTCTGGATAATCCTGTAAGGCTTGTGTAAATCATTGGCATCACCCGTACATTGGGAACTCTTTTGGCAGTTGGGTCTGCTGTTCCTCGGGCGCGGCCGCCTTCATCTGCTGGGCCAGTTGAGCCATCTGCACCTCGATCTCCTCTGCCTGCTCAGCCAGCTTGGCAGTATTCACCCCCAGGCCGTAGATCTTGTTGATGCTCTCAATGGCAGCAATCGCCGAGCGGGGGTCGGGCTCAGCTGATGCCGTCTCCCCCAGGAGGCAGACTGCAGGCAGATTTCTTATGCGGCACTCATTCATGATGCTGCCGGTAATTCCGGTGATGGTGCCGATCTCAAAGATCTCTGTAGTCCCTTTTATCTTATCGAGGAGGTCGTGCCTGCTCACTGCGCCGAAGACCCGGTTCTGGTCGTCCATCACCGTTATCCCTGCCAGGCAGATCAATTCCTGAGCATTGATGGACTCGGCCCAGGTCACTATCTCCTTTCCAATATCATAGGATGCCAGGGGGTGAACTGGGATATCGGCGGTGAGAACCACCACCTCCTTGCTCGCTTCCTCGTAGATGCGAACTGGCATATTCACCACCCCACCCAAGAGCACTGCCAGTGGCGGGAAGTATTTGGAGTTCATGGCTCCGATGTAGGTCATCTTCAACTCGTTGACTATGTACTGGCTGGCGATGTTCCCTACCAGGCCGATTCCCGGGAAGCCCTCAATTAAAATAGGGTTCTTGACAGTCAGCTTCTTCTCAAGGATGACCTGGACAATATCCTTCTCCATGAGGGATAATGATATTTAATCTCAGATAAGCTATTCGCTTTGTGCCTCTGCCTCTCCTCTTTGAATGCCGCTTCAGCCCGAAGAACAATGCCCCGGGGCATTAAAGCTTTGAGGACCTCTGCTCCGCCCTTCGCGATCCCACAAGTTAAAATAACGAATCCCCTATTGATGAGCATAGCGAAAAGCAAAAACAGGCAACCCGGGGTTGACAATGGCGGAACTTATCAATGATATTATAGATGGGGCGATATCGGCAGGCAGAACCTACCTCATGGAGAACGAGAGCAAAGCCATTCTGGAGGAGCTGGGGATATCCACCACCGGCTCCAGAGTGGCCAGGTCAGAGGAGGAGGCGGTGGAGATTTTCCTCTCCCTGGCCTCTCCTGTGGCCATGAAGGTCCTCTCCCCGGAGGTGGTCCATAAATCCGATGCCGGTGGGGTCAAGCTCCATCTGGAGGGGGAGGATGCCGTCCGGCAGGCCTACCGGGAGATGATCAGCGCATTCCAGGGGAGGGCAGTGGAGGGAATATCAGTGCAGAGGATGGCCCCGCCGGGAATAGAGGCCATCGTGGGGGTGGCAAACGACCCCACCTTCGGCCCGGTTCTGATGTTCGGCCTGGGAGGGGTATTCGTTGAGGTCCTGAAGGATGTCAGCTTCCGCTCCATTCCCATCACCCTCTCCGATGCCCAGGAGATGATCGAGGAGATCCGGGGATACACGCTGCTCAAGGGCAGCCGGGGCCACTCTGCTGATATCGAGGCTTTAGAAGAGCTCCTGATGAAGATATCGGATTTTGTGGCCTCAGAGCCGCGGGTCTGGGAGATGGATCTGAACCCCGTCTTCCTCTATCCCCAGGGCTGCACAGCCGTCGATGCCCGCATCATCCTGGGGGAGCCCAGGCCCAGCCCTCCAGAAGAGAGAGAGGAGCAGGATCTGCATGACCTCTTCTATCCCCAGAGCATCGCCGTCATCGGGGCATCAGGGACTCCGGGAAAGCTGGGCTGGAATGTCTTCACCAATCTGGTCAGCCACAAGTTCAAGGGCATGCTCTATCCCATCAACCCGCGGGCAGAGGCGATCCATGGCATCAAGGCCTATCCCCGGATCAGCGCTGTGCCCGAGCCGGTGGATGTGGCCATCATCCTGGTCTCAGCAGGCATGACAGCGGATGTGGTGGAGGAGTGCTGCCAGTGCGGCGTGCGCTATATCGTAGTCGAGTCGGCGGGCTTTGCCGAGCTCGGTCCGGAGGGCAAGAAGATCGAGCTGCAGATGAAAGAGATCGCCGATAGGTATGGGGTGAGGCTGCTGGGGCCGAACTGCTCGGGGATCATCAACACCCACTGCAGCATGGTGCAGTCCATAGGGATTGTTGATGCCCTGAGCCAGGGAAATATCGGCCTGGTCTCCCAGGCGGGGGTCTGCGCTGCCGGTATGCTCTGGGGTCTGCGCCATATCATGGATTTCGGCATCATCGCCACTATCGGCAATAAGCTGGATATCAATGAGACCGATATCATGGAGGCAGTGAGCAGGGATGAGAACATCAATGTCATCTGCATGTATCTGGAGTCGGTGAAAGGGGGGAGGCGGTTCATAGACCAGGCGCGGCGGATAACCAGGGAGAAGCCCATGGTGGTGCTCAAGTCCGGCCGGACTGAGGCGGGAAAGAAGGCCGTGGCCTCCCATACTGCCTCCCTGGCCGGCAACGACCAGATCTATAGCGCCGTCTTCCGCCAGTCGGGGATCATCCGGGCGCGGGATTATGAGCATATGTTCAACCTGGCCCGGGCCATATCCAAGCAGCCCCTGCCCGATCGGGAGGGGGTGTTCATCATAACCTATGCCGGCTCCCTGGGGGTTATTGCCGCCGATGCCATCACCGACAATGGCATGCGCCTCTCCGAGCTGGATGAGCCCCTCAAGCAGAGGCTGAAGGACCTTCTGCCCGACTATGTCTGCGGCATGAACCCGGTGGACTACACCTTCAGCCAGGATGCCAGGATTGTGAAGAGCACCATAGAGATCGGTGTGGAGAGCAGTGATGTGGGCAGCTTCATTGTCATCCTCCAGGCGGAGATCCTGGACAGCTATGTAGAGGCCTTAAAGAGCATCAACTACCAGGGAAAGCCCATCATCGCCTGTGTGGCCGGAAAGGAGTTTGAGATGCCCGGGGTGATAAAGATGGAGAAGGCAGGAATCCCGGTCTTCTCCACGCCTGAGCAGGTGGCAGATGCCCTGGGGATCATGTACCGGCACCATAAGAGGATCACCAGGGCGAGAGCGAGGGGGAAGGATTGGGCAAAAGCAAAAGGAAAAATTTAAGACCTTCCGGGGATGCTACAGATGACGGAGGTATCAGGAGAATGGGATTTAAGTCTGTGGTAATGGGGCTGCTCCTGGTGGCCTGCCTGTCGGCGGCCGCCCTGGGCGCGGGCCCCTTGAATGCTGTTGCGCAATTTCCCGCCGAGGAGATGTCCGGGAGTGTGATCAAGCAGGAGGTTCAGGAGGGTTTCTCCAGCCTTGGAGGTGACCCCTCTCTGTCCTTCAGGAATGAGAGCCTGTTTTATACCGACAGGCAGACGGGGATGAGCCCCAATGCCGTCACAAAGGTGCCGGTCAGATATGCAGCAATAGCCGGGAACTGGTCCTTTTCCCTCACCGGGGCGGCTACCAGCCACCTCACCCTTAATCTGTACCAGAATCAGGATGCAGTATCGGGCTATGGCGTAATAACCCAGAATGGGGCCATGGCTCAGGTCACTGCTGCCGGCACCATACTGGGGGATAGGGTGGCGCTGTTTGTGACCCCAGTGGCCAGCCAGAGCCTTTACCGTCTGAGCCTGACCATAACCCCGGGATCGCTGAACGGCGACTTCATCTACACTGCTCCGGGAGTGACCCAGCCGGGCGTCGCCTTCGGAAAGCTGCTGGCGGCTTCGCCGGCTGCGCCCGTTGCCCTGGGGGCATAGGGAGCTCCGGCCCGGCCAATCCGGGCTTCAAACAGCCCCGGGTCCTCTCCGCCCATCTATTTTTTCTTCTGCGATCTGTCCCCTTGATATCCTTGAAGCGATTGGTATATCATCTGAAGCCGGCATCATCTGCACAGAGAGGTCTAGGTGGTGATAGACAATTGGTACGAGCTGAATTTCCGATCGCAATTCTCCTCATTCTGATCCTCCTGGAGGGGGCGGCATCGCAGGGCTATTTGGGCACCGTCTCCACCGGCCGGGGGATTCTCTCCCCCATCACCGTGGGAATGGAGGAGGCATCAGGCGCCCAGCTCGGCCTGTCCAGAGGACTGAACCTCAGCGGGAACTGGTCGGTGGACCTGGCTGGCGGCGGGCCGCCCAGGCATCTGGACCTGGAGATGCTCCAGCAGCAAAGGCTGTTGATGGGCTGGGGGCAGATGCACTCAGAGGAGCGGAGCGCCAGCGTCACTGCCACCGGATCGGTGCGGGCGGATGGTCTGACGCTCTTTGTTCTGAATGAGGGCGAAGGGGAGCTTTTCCGGCTGGAGATGTCCGCCAGCGGGACGGCGATCTTTGGGGTATATGAGGCATCCTCCCCGGGGATGCCGATCGAATCGGGAACGGTGACCGGAAGGATGATCCTCTCTGCTCCTCAGGATCAGAGGATCACAGCAATCAGCGCCGCCACCCTGCCGGCGGCGAGCTCCCCTTATGCCGGAGCGGTGAGAGATCTGGGAAGGGGCAGCCCCTCGGGGCAGATCAATAAGAGCATCTACAAGGGCCAGAGCGCCGGTGCAGAGGGATCGGTCACTGCCGCCGGCCCATAGGCCTTGATGGATAGCTTCAATGGGAGAGATTGTACAGGGAGGGCGGGGGAGAGGCGGATTGCGGGCTGATCTGGCTGCAAGGTCGCCGGCCCGATCATCGAGAATCTGCCCGACCAGAAGAGGGCTTTGGAAATAATCAGGATTCTTCTCTTACATCTTTGCCCCGGGGCTGAACCTCTTCATCATCCTCTTCATGTTCATCTTGCCCATGCCCCCTCTCATCCCCTTGATCGCCTTCTGCATGGCCTGATGGGATTTGAGCAATTCCCTGACCAGCTCGGGCGGGGCGCCGCTCCCCTGGGATATGCGCTTGATGCGCGAGGCGGTGATGATCCTGGGGTCCTCCAGCTCTGCTGCCGTCATGGAGTCCATCACCACCCGGTATTTGTCCAGCCGGTCCTTGGTCATCTGGTACTCCTTGTCCGAGAGCTCAATGCCCATCCCTCCCAGGGGGAGCATCTGCATGATCTGCTTCAGGGGGCCGAGCTTGTTCATGGCCTCCATCTGCTGATACATATCTTTGAGGGTGAACTTGCCCCGCATCAGGGACTCGACATCCATCTCCTGCTCGGTCTGCACCTCCTGGGCCCTCTCGATGAGGGTCTTGATGTCGCCCATCCCCAGCATTCTGGAGATGAAGCGATCGGCCTCAAACCTCTCCAGGTCTGCAGGGGTCTCCCCGACGCCGATGAAGGCCACTGAGGTCTTGGTCTCCGCCACTGCTGAAAGGGCGCCGCCGCCCTTGGCAGTGCCATCCAGCTTGGTGATGATAACGCCAGTGATATTGACCGCCTCATTGAAGGCCCGTGCCTGCTCGCTCGCCTGCTGGCCCAAAGCGGCATCCATGACGAGCAGCTTCTGATCGGCATTGACCACGGCATGGATCTCCTTCATCTCCTGGATCAGCTCCCCCTCCAGGGCATGCCTGCCTGCAGTATCGACGATCCTGATATCGTACCTCTTGGTGGCCTCCAGGCCGTTTCGGGCTACGGCCGCAGCATCGGGGTTGCCCTTCTCTCCATAGAAGAATATCCCCTGCCTCTCGCAGAGGGCCTTCAGCTGATCATAGGCTCCCGCCCGGAAGGTGTCGGCGCATATGACTGCGGTGCGGAGGCCTTTCCTTTGGAAGAAGGTGGCCAGCTTGGCAGCAGTGGTGGTCTTTCCCGAGCCCTGCAGGCCCACCAGCATGATGTTCTGCTTTTTAAGAGGGATGTCTGCGCCCCGGCCCACCAGGTTGATCAGCTCCTGGTAGACGATGTTGATCACATGCTCGCGCGGGTTCATCCCCGGAGCGGGCTTCTCGTCCAGGGCTCTGGATTTGATGGTGTTGGAGAGCTGCATCACCAGCTTCACATTCACATCCGCCTGCAGGAGGGCGCGCTGGATCTCCCGCACTGCTTCATCTACCAGGGCTTTGTCGATCTTATTCGCTGAGGCAATCTTCTTTAGGGCATTGCGCAGCGATCCGCCTAAGTTGTCCAGGACCATAATGCTTCGAGATCAGAATGGTCCAGCAAGCCATATAAAATGTTCCTTAGTTAATGAGCACATCTCCCTCTCTATTTGGGCGAGTTCTCCAGGGCGAGAAGATGCACCCTTCCTGATGCATCGCCTGCCACCATCCTCTGACCGTCTCGGGAAAGAGCAATGGCCATAATTGATCCTTCGCCAGAGAACTCCGCCAGAATTCGGCCCGTCTCCAGGTCCCATAGCCTGAGAGTGTTATCAAAAGATCCCGATATTGCCCGCCTGCCGTCCTGGGATATTGCCACCGCACTGACCCCGTCGGTATGCCCCTTCAGTGTCCCGATCTCCCGCCCCTTTTCCAGGTCCCATAGCCTGAGAGTTCTACCAGAAGATCCCGATATTGCCCGTCTGCCGTCCTGGGATATCGCCACCGCCCCGACCCTGCCGGTATGCCCCTCCAGTGTCCTGATCTCCTGCCCCTCTTCCAGATCCCATAGCCTGAGAGTGCCATCAAAAGATCTCGATATTGCCCGTCTGCCGTCCTGGGATATTGCCACCGTCTCGACCCATCCGGTATGCCCCTCCAGTGTCCTGATCTCCTGCCCCTTTTCCAGATCCCATAGCTTGAGAGTTCTATCAAGAGATCCCGATATTGCCCGCCTGCCGTCCTGGAATATTGCCACCGTCTCGACCCGTCCGGTATACCCCTCCAGGGTCCTGATCTCCCGCCCCTTTTCCAGGTCCCATATCTTGAGAGTGTTATCATCAGATCCCGATATTGTCCGCCTGCCGTCCTGGGATATTGCCACCGCCCTGACCCAGTCGGTATGCCCCCTTAGGGTCTTTATCGCCTGCCCCTTTTCCAGGTCCCATATCTTGAGAGTTCTATCAAAAGATCCCGATATTGCCCGCCTGCCGTCCTGGGATATTGCCACCGCCCCCACCCCGCCGGCATGCCCCTCCAGTGTCCTGATCTCCTGCCCCTTTTCCAGGTCCCATATCTTGAGAGTTCTATCAAAAGATCCCGATATTGCCTGCTTGTCGTTCTGGGATATTGCCACCGCCCTGACCCAGTTGGCATGCCCCTCCAGTGTCCTGATCTCCTGCCCCTTTTCCAGGTCCCATAGCTTGAGAGTTCTATCAAAAGATCCCGATATTGCCTGCTTG